>Ga0114919_10000235_pt1 | contig 39944 bp, 37 predicted proteins | sample BlataG_FD_88682 | JGI IMG/M metagenome (GOLD analysis project Ga0114919, IMG submission 88682) | Deep subsurface microbial communities from Black Sea to uncover new lineages of life (NeLLi) - Black_00105 metaG | ecosystem: Environmental > Aquatic > Marine > Oceanic > Sediment | place: Atlantic... | reverse complement strand
GCTATATATGGAATACCCTAATGGTAAATCATTTAAAGTTCCATTTAGAATGCTCAATTTTACTCGTGATGTTTTTGATAATTGGTTAAACGAAATTGCTGTTGAAGCTGGAGCATATTTCAGGGATGGAGTAAGATGTACTGAATTTGAGCGTAAACAACAAAGTTTTATTGTAAAACTCCGACCAAAACATCAAGATTTCGAACAAATAAAAACAAAGTATTTAATTGCTGCTGATGGATTAACATCTTCAATCAGACGTAAGTTAAAACCACAAGATTTTTCTCAAAAGCCTTTAGCTCCCACTATGAATTATTATCTAAGGACAATAGGGGATGGTGATTTGGATCCTCACACACTTTACCAATTTTGGAATCTTAATTATAATAATTTGATGTTTGCTTGGACTTATAAAAAAAACGACTTATGGGTAATAGGTACGGGCCACACTGATAATGTCATTGAACGTTGCAATATGCTACTGAAATATGTAAAGAACAAATTCAGATTGCAAGGTGATATCGTTAAGAGAGAAGGTTATGCGTCAACATTTCGGTTAGAAGCACCTAATCATGTTTTTTTAGGAACTAACAATTTGTTGTTCGCGGGAGACGCTGCTGGATTGGTCGACATGTATCGAGGTTTAGGAATGGATGCCGCTGCTTTAAGCGGGCGATTAGTAGCAAAAGCAATTGTAAACAGTGAAAAAAATAAAATTCCCGCATTAAAATTATATGAAAAAAAAATGCGAAAAGTCATTAAAAAAATTGATATAAATTCTGAAAAACAATTACTCGTCTATAAGAGTAATGATGAGTTGCTCCATGCTCTTAAAAAATCTTCCTTAAAGATGGGAATTACGACACTTTTTGGTAACTTATTTAATAAAGTACTTCCACCTAATAAAATAAAACTCTTACCGGCTTAATTTAAAAATGATACTAATAGGATTTAGAAATTATCTTAAAAGAGCTTTGCGGTTATTATAATGGTTGAATTAGATCAAATCTATAAGGTTCACGATAATTTGTATATAGGTGCTTATTGGCCAAGATTAAACTTCGAAAAGTTTAAAGAAATTGGAATCACGGCAATAATAAACTTAATGGAAGAAAATTTTTACGATCCAACACGTTTAGGATTTGCCTACCTTTACAAAGGGTTTCCCGACGATTGGTACCCACCACACAGTTATATAGAAGAAATATTATCCTTTATCGATCAACATGTAAAGAATGGAAAGGTTTTAGTACATTGTGCTATGGGCATATCTCGAAGTGGAGGAATTATCGTAGCGTGGATTTTAAAGGAAAACCTCACATGGAGTTGGAATGATGCCATGGACTACATAAATAAATCAAGACTTATTTTTCCTGCCGTTGAAATAAGAGAGTCAGTACTCGATTATTTTGAGTCTTTAGAGGGAAAAAGGAGAGAAATTTAAACTAAATTAAATGTTTATTTAATTTATTAATATTATTATTTTCTTTTAACTAAAATTTGTATTACCCCAATTTTAAATATTTTAATTAATATTTATCTTATAAAACGAGAGAACAATACCTATGCATAAAGATCTAAGATCTGAAAGAATACAAATTTATTTTGATTGTATATGCGGTACCATCTGCTCAATATCAGCTCTTATTGGCATATTCTTTTTTACCTTACCTGGTGGTGACATTAAAGATTTTACCTTTTTAGTAGTAGGAATTACTTTTTGGTTTGGTTATTTATTTCTATCCTTATTTATAATCGGAATAGGAATTTATACTTATTACCAAGCAAAGAATTTTTCACCAGATGGACCAGTAAGAAAGAAATTGAAAGCTCCTATAGTAGGCTAATTTTTAACTTATTTTCTTTGATTGACTATTTTTTTAAGACAAGAATTATTTTTACAAAAATATTTAATATCGACCTTAGATCATTTAATAAAAAATATATTTTCAAAAAATCAAGAACGAGGAGATGTTTAATTGTCTGAATTTGAAGAAAAAATAGTGAATTTACTAGAAAAAATAGACGAAAAACTTGATAAACTTTTAGATACCAAAAGATCTGGAGGAGTTGGATCGAGAGCAGTAGCTTCAACGGGAGAAGGATATGTTAAACCTTCTGCTGTAGTTGAAAAGCAAGAGGAAGTACAAAAGGCTATAGAGAAGCCACCAGTTGAAGGGAGAAGGATTTGTCCAGCTTGTGGGGGGACTTCATTTAAAACTGAAGAAGATAAAACTCAAGTACTATTCCAACAAGGCGGAATGAAGATATATGCTAAAAGATATATCTGCCGAAAGTGTGGAACTGAAACTTAATTCTAAATTAAAAACAGTCGTTTTTTAATCTTTTTTTATTTATTTAAATCTATGAAATCTATCTTACTTGTCAAAAAACTATCGCTTTTTTACGATGATTTCTTTTGGTTATCTTTTTAATTCTAACACGACTAAATGATAATAGATCATAACAAGTCATATACCACATCAAGGTGAAATAAAATCCCTCCAATAAGAGTAAAAAATTTGCTCAGATATATTCGAAATTTCACCCTGAACAAACTCACTAATAAAAAAGTACCGTATTCTGCACAAATTGAACTTACGCTAAGATGTAATGCGACTTGTCCTTTTTGTTCAATTCCTTTGATACCAAAACGCCTTAAATCTAATGAGATGACTACACACCAGATAATATCGTTAATTGATCAAATATCTGAATTGGGGGTTAACGCGCTTTCTTTTACCGGAGGCGAACCAACGCTAAGGAAAGACCTTCCAGAATTAGTCTATCACGCGGGAGTTATTCACGATTTTATGAATGGAATTGCGACAAATGGATATTTAATGCCTCAATTTTTAAAGGAAAAAAGTAGGTTAGAGGGCTTAGATTACATATTACTTTCTCTCGAATACCCTACAGCAGAATTACACGATAAAATGCGAGGAATTAAAGTTTTTGATAGAGTTATGGAAACTATAGATTTATCAAATAAAAGAAACATAAGCGTTATAATTAGCACCGTTGTTATGAAAGATAACATACAATTTCTTGAAAATATCTGCGAATTGGCCGAAAACCTAAATTGTTCCATAGAATTATTTCCGTGCGAAGATATTATAAGAGATTATCGAAATTTTCAATATAAAATTAATAACATAGAAGATATGATTCCCGATCTTTCAGTTTGGGCAAAATTGCTTCATTCTTTAAGATCTAAATATAAAAATATCTTAACCGACCCTATTAGTATTAATGTTGTAGAAAAGGGAGGCTTTGGAGGGGCTCCAGAATATTATCAAACGAGTTTGCGATGTCACGTAGCAGAAGCTTATTTATTTGTGAGGTACGATGGTTTCATAGATTATCCATGCAAAATTCACCCTGTAAAAAGCTTTAACGCACTAAAAGATACTATTAATAACATCTATTACTCAAGTGAGGTAAGAGAAATAATGAAGCAGCACGATAACTATGATTTTTGCAATAAGTGTCGTTTGGGATGTGCTATTGCCTCAAGTCTCCCAACTACATGGAAAACATTATACCCTAAATATATTCAAGGTTATCTGAAAGGAAATTTAAGATAATAGGTTCAAATATTCATCCTTTGCTATTTATTGTATAGAATTTTACTTCCTAAATTGAGATAATAAAATTTATTTAAAATTGTGTTTTTCTTATAATAGTGAGGAATAATGGCAAACGATGAAGTTATTTTAGGAATAATGTTTATTACAATTGCAATGCTCGGTGTAAGCGAGATTCTTAATAGAATTATGGGCGTAAAAAGTGATGCCGTAAGAGATATACAGGAAAAATCAAAAAACTTACGAGAACGAATGAGAATGGCTCAACTTACTGGAAACGCTCAGATAATGCTAGACCTACAACGAGAATCAATGGAGCTAACAAAAATAATGATGAAAAAGCAAATGATTCCGTTGTGTGTAAGATGCCTTATTTTTGGGGGGATCTTTTTTGTCATTGGAATTGTTTATGCTGGTTATGCGGAAGGACTTCTTCCGTTTCCAATCTTAATTTTTGGAAGTGGATGGTTTGCCGTATACTTCTTGTTCTCAATATCTTTTAGCCTAATTCTTTATGGATTTAAGAGATTGTATAGAAAACTGACTGGTAAAGAAGTTAAACGTAATAAACCATCAATATTAGGGATGGTGTCATCCAAATCAGGGGATTCCGAAAGTAATTTTCAGTTAACAAGGCAAATTAACGATCCAATTCAAGAACGATATGTCGATGAACAAGAAGATTCTTGGAAAAACCGCATTAAAAAATGATTTAAATTGGAAAATAAATTTTGGACATTCTACTAATTTTAGATTGATTTAAAATATGGAAGATCAAAATAACGTTAAAAAGCAAATGGCACTCTATTTTATTTTTGCCGCTTGTATGATTACGCTAAACTATATTATTCAAAAGACAAACCAAATTGTTATTGCACCTTTTATCTGTGGAAGTTTTGGAAGTATAGAGTTTATCCAAATGTTTTATTGCTCTACTATTCCTAATATGTCTGAATTTATAGGTTCGATTGCAGCCGTAGGGATTACGTACATAATTAAGTTTTTTCTAGATAAGTATATAGTTTTCAAAAAATCAAGCTTAAAAATAAAGGAAACTTCACAGGAGTTTTTTAAGTACTTTGGATTCGCGATCTTAACAACAATATTAAACGTAGGAATTCAATTTATCTTAACCAACCTTTTCAATGCACCTTTAGAAGTTAGTTTTGTAGTCGCATTATCTATTGGTTATATTACAAAGTTCTTTCTGGACAAAAAATATGTCTTCATAAAAGAATACTAACAAGCATCAAAAGCTAATCAGAAGTTTTTGATTTGACGTTAAAAATTTATGACAATAATGGCACCAAAAGTTAATTTAATATAGTTTGGGTTAATTCTGATGAACGATTTTCATTTTAACAAGATTATATTTTTAATTACAACTAGAAAAATTTAATAGAACAAAAATTGTTTATAATATTATGGCAGAGGAACAGAGAGATCAAAAAGAAGAAGATGCGTCGATGGTAGACGCGTTAAGTTCACTTGGTTGGATTGAAGAGAAAGATTTAGAAGAGGACGCTCCCCTTTCCGAAGAAGAAAATCTCAAAGAGCAATTGAATCTCTTTATAGAACAGAATAAACAACTAAACAAAGAAATCAGTAAGCTTAAAGAAGAAAACGAAAGTATTAAGATTGCATCTGATGCTTTCTTTCAAGAAAAAGAAAAAGCCCTTCAATTGACTAATGAAACCAATTCCGCAATAGAAGACCTCCTTCAAATAGGCGTTCAAAAAGATGAAGTTATAAATGAGCTCGAATCAAAAATTCAGTTATTAAGCGAAGCCACAATAAAGGATTCAGATATAAGCAGTTCAATCGAGAGTAAAGAACAAGAAATTAAAGCGCTAAAATCTCAGTTAGGAGATAAAAACAAACAAATTCAAGAATTAGATTTCTCGACTAAAGAAAAAAACCAAATAATTCAGGATCAAACTAACAAGATCAACGAGTTAAATAATGTTATTAGTGATCGTAATCAGAAAATTCAAAACTTTAATTCAGAATTAGAACAATTAAAATCCGAGGAATCAACGCGTAAAGGATTAGTTGAACGACTACAAGAAAAAGACAACAAAATAAAAGAAATGATGGAACAACTCCAATATTTAGAAAATGACACGGTTCAAAAATCAAAATTCGAAAAAGTCACGATATTAGTAGAGAAGAAAGACGAAATTATTACTGAAAAAGAAAAAGAAATCTTTAAACTTGAAAGCCTGCAACAATCTTACAATCAATCGATAAAAGATATGCAACAGAAGCTTGAAACTTTCAGTTTAGTAAAAAAAGATGTAGAGAAAAAAGAAGAACGGATTAATAAATTAGTGCTAGAGATTGAAAAATTAACTCAAAAAAATTTAACAAATGAAGAATTTATCAATCAAATTCAAGAGAGACTAGAAGAATCCCAGGAAAAATCTGGCAACATTGTTGGGAAACTCGAATTAGAAATAATAAATTTAAGAAATGCCATTGACGAACAAATAACCGAAATAAAAGACTTAAGGGAAAATGGAAAAAAATTAAAAGACAAGTTATACGAGGCAGAACAGATCGAAGACAGGATTCTAACCGAAATGCAAAAAGTTAAAGACGAAAAACTGAAGCTTGAATCCAAATCCGAAGCCAAAGATAGTGAGATAGTTGAGTTAAAGAAAAAAATTAAAGTAATGCGCAGAGATATTAAAAAATCTTAAACTTTTTAAATTTCTTATTGTAAAATTAAATTAAAAAAAGATAAAAAAATTGAATCAAATTCGTGCTTACTTTTCACGCCACTCTTGACCACACTCTCCGCAACGGTATTTTTTACCGTATACTCGGGGATAATCTAGAATTATGTTGCTTTTATCAACACTTTCGTGAATCATCATCTTATTTTCGGTGTCACATTTTGGACATTTTCTACGTCCTTCATGTTTATCAACGGTTAAAAGAGCATCGTCAACTCGTCCAGGGATTCCAGGACTGGCACTAGAAGCACTTACTGCCTTAAGGTGGTCAATATCTGCTTTTATATCGTCAGGAGTGACATCATTAACTTCTGATTTGAATTCTGGTTGAATTTCTGCTGTGGCTTTATCGTTTTCTGTTTCGGGTTCCAACACAGATTCCGCTCTAAATTGGACAGCGTCCGATTCTTTGTAATCCACCCCTCTATCTATCGCTGCGAGAAATTTGTTATCGTCCCCTTCTTCAAAGATTTCTTCATTTTGGGCACCAGCTCTCTCGGCATCAATGTGTCTAGCCCATTGACCCGCTTTAACTTTTTCTTTTACATTGCACATACTTCCTTGCCAGATGTAAACTTTATTACCTAAATCAGCTATAAAACAATCTTCTGAATCTAAAGAATCTTTAGTGAATGGGACTTGAATCATTTTCATAGTGTTAATTCCATCAAACTCCTCAGCTGAAACACGATACAGAACGTTCTTCCACTCTGTGAATCCAGCAAAATCCCCCGTAGATACATCTTTGAGAAGAGTTTTTGCGTAATTCTTCTCAACAACCTTCATAGCTCCCATAGTATTTATTAATTTCATAAAATTAGATGTTTCTTGATTTTGGTCTATTGTTATTATTTTTGCCGCTCCACCCCGTTGTTGGTCTAAAGTTCGAGCTTGTGCTGCCCCAGCTGTTTTTTCATCTACGCTACATTTACTTCCTATCCACACGTAAATTGTTTTATCGTCGTCCACGATGTATGTGTCTCCGATACTAAACACTGGTTTCTTAATTTCTTTTAAATTACCTTGATCGACTAAATATAATTTCAATAAAATACTCCTCAAGTAGAATTTTTTTTAAAATTTTTATATTAAATATAAACTCAATCTTTTTAATTACTTGCAAAAAATAATTAAGTAAAATAATATGATATGTAAAATACATCTGAGTTCGATTAATAATCTACGAGAGCAAGGTTAATTCGGTTAACGAATTCAGTAATCTGTGTAAGATCAATAGAACAATATGCAATTCGAATTCCGTTTATGTTATCATTTGGTTTTTCTATGGGAATAACACCTACTTTATATTTTTTTAAAAGGTGATCAGCAAAATCGTTTGCACGATATTTTTTAGGGTTTAGATTTACAAAAATAAAGAAACCTCCTGCGTTTGGATCTATTGAAATATCAGAGTTTTTTATTTTTCTAAGTTCAGCATTAATTTTTTCGTACCTTACTTTAAGGAGGGCTATTACTTTATCTCTCTTTTTAATTAAACCATCCGTTCCGACATCCTTAAAGAGATTTATAATTAAGCTCTGATAAAAATGATTAGAATTTGAAATTGTAGTTCTAATTAAACCAGATAATTTGTTATTAATCTCTATTTTTAAAATATCTAGTTCTTCTTCGCTGTTTACCCAGTTTGGTTTTAATCCAATCGTAACGAACCCAATGCGTCCACCATACATTAGCAATTCCTTAGTTATACCATCTATTTTAATAGGGATTATATCCTCTTCTAAATCGTGTAATTCATAAAAAATTGAGTGATTTATTACGTTATTAGAATAGATGTATGGCTCGTAAGCATCGTCAACAAGTACAATAATAGGTTTAGAAATATCTTTTTGAGCTAGTCTTAAAACATTAATAATTTCCTCAAGTTCTTCCTTATTGGGAATATATCCCGTTGGGTTATTAGGAAAACCTAAAATAAGAACAATTTTTTCTTGAATTTTTGAAACTTCGTAAATAGCGTCTTTTAATCCTTGAACATTAAATTTATTCTTAATAAAAAATTCAAAAGATTTAATTTTTGCACCAAGTAATTTCTCAATAATGTTATCGTAGTTTCCCCATCTTTTATTTGTAGAAATAATGTAATCTCCTGAATTTAGGAGCAAACTACAACATATAAATATTCCATTTGTTAAACCAGAAGTTATCACTGGCGTTGAAATATAATTTTCAAGTCTATTTAACCTCTCTTTTTCTACGGTTTTATTAATAAGCGATTTTTCAATGATCCAATTCTTCCAGATTATTTTTAGCTCGTCAACTCCAGAGATTTTAGGATATGGTACGATCTCATTTATATTAAACTTGGTATAATTCTTAATATCTTCTAAATAACAAGGAACCCATTCAGAAGTGCCTCCTTCAATAAAATCTTTTTCGTAACCGAAAGCTGATCCAAGCGTTCCCATTATTTCTGCTTCCTTTTTTGCTCTTCCAGCCCAATAAAAAACACCTTGAGGTAAATAAATACGTTTTCCTAGCTCTGATAAAACTTTATAGAGAGGAGTTTTTTTAATAATATCAAATTCCATGATTATCAAATGTAATTATTCATGGAATTTAAGGTTTTAATCTGATTTCACTAATATTTTATTAAAGAGAATTCCTATATTATATTGAAAAGAATTAAAAATTTTAAATAAACTAGAATAATATCTAAAAATGTCTGAAAAAGAAAATAAAGAAAATATTGAGGAAACCAAACCAAAAGAGAACTTAATATTTAAGGGTTGGAACGATTTTGTTTCTAACATTACAGAAGAATACAATAAATTCCAAAAAAGTATTGAAGAAATAACTAAAAAAAATACTGAGCCATGGAATCAAAATCAAGAAAAGATTAATAAATTCCTTATAGATGCCAAGGAAAACTGGGATGTTACAATAAAAGAGTGGGGCACAGATTTTAAAAAAACTCACAATGATAACAAAGAATTGTGGGATAACAACTTAGGAAAAATTAATATGTTTTTCAAAAATACTCAAGAATCTTGGGATAATAAAATAAAAGAATGGACTGCTGATTTAGAGAAAAGACAAATCGAGACTAAGGAACAATGGGAAGCGGGAAAACAGAAAATTAACCAAGATATAGATAATTGGCAAAAGCAAACGAAAAGAGATTGGGAAAAAGGTCTATCATCATTCCGAAGAGAGCTGATTAAGGGCTCCTACATGTTTCTAGTATATATGATACCTATCTTGATTGTCTTTGTCATTATAATGTATTATATCACTCAATTCTTGCCAAAATAAGTTTAATATTGATTTCTCTATTAATATGATAGAAATTCTCGTCTTTTCGTTCTTAATAGCTTTAACTGCAGCCCTATCTCCAGGACCCCTTTTGACATTTACTATTTATAAATCGCTTAAGCAAAAAAGGGGTTATTTAGCGGGTATTTATATCGTTTTGGGCCACGCTACAATCGAATTCGTGCTAGTCATTGCTTTACTTGCTGGAACATCCTTCTTTTTTCATAATATCGTTTTTCTAATGTTAGTAGGAACTATTGGAGGAATTTTTTTAGTAGTTTTCGGAGTAGTTGTTATAAGAGATGTATCAAAAATTAATTTTGATGCGACTTTCACATTCGAGAAGGACAAAGTCAAGGGCTTTAAAGGGAATAGCTTTATTGGAGGAATTGTTGTTAGTTTATCAAACCCATTTTGGATATTTTGGTGGGCAGTTATCGGCTTAGGTTTTATGGTAAATTTCAACATCTCCTTTGCAAATCCACTTGGCATTTTATTGTTTTTTATAGGTCACGAGCTAGGAGATATGATTTGGTACCTGCCTATCTCTACCTTCGTCTATTATGGAGGGAAATCTTTAAATCCTAAAGTCTATAAATATATTTTGATCGTTTGCGGAGCGTTCATGATTATTTTTGGTATTTATTTAGCATTTAATATAATTATTAATCCACCGTCAATTTAAATTTGACTTCTTTTAAACTTAAAGTAATAGCATTAGGCGCTTTCAGTATCAGACATATAACACGTAGAGATATCCTAATATCACTCATATATTTATTATAAATATCATTACTCTTCTTACAAATAAGAATGTAAATTTCGAAATTTATCGGATAAAGAGTAAAAATAATTTTGTCTTAAACAATTTCAAGAATCTTGTTATTTCGCTTGAAACGATTTTTTGATAATTTAATAGAATAATAACCGCCACCAAATGAATTATGAACGAAAAACAAATGATTAATTGCCCTGTATGCGGGATTAAGTTTATTCCCAGAACATTTTACCCTGAAGAATCTAATTTTTCTACGCACGATGGAAAAAAATTATCAGGCTTTAATGGATATATAAGTTCCAGAACAGTAAAACCCCCAGAAGTTATTCTAAGTACGTGGATAACGTATTGCCCTTCATGTAATTACATTTTAAAATTTGTAAAAGAAATTGTAAGAAAAGAAAAGATAATTTCTAAAAATAAAGAATCAAAAGAAGTTAGAGAAAAATATAACAGTTATTACTTTGGATTCTCTTACGGAGATTATTCACAACACCTAAAAGAAATAACTGGGAAAGTTAAAAGCCAGATCGAGTCCGAGTTAAAAAATTTAAATTTCGAAGTCTGGAAAAGTTTATACACCATTGATGATAATTTTAAGTTTCTTGTGCGTTTTTTTGCCAATTTAGAGAATTATTTTTCCCTGTCAGGAATGGGAAACGATAAAAACATATCGAATAAAATAAAAAGGTTAAAATTTCCAAAAGACATCGAAATCTCATTAATACAATTAAATAACGTCAAAGACGGGATTGTTAAAGGCGACTACGAACTTTCGGGTGACGATGAGGAAAATATAGATAATATCCTCGTTGATTTCGTTTTATTCTTGATTGAAAAACATATAAAGCCTTTAGTCAGCAAAAAACAACTTGAAGAAGGGTACGAGTTTATTAAATTTGAAGATTTTGAATTTCAAATAAAAAATTATTTGGGTAATTACCTATATTCCAATTTTAATAACGATCCCTCTTCTAACAAACAAATTCGTTTATTTATGAATGATTTATTCAAAGAGATCAAAGTCTAACCTCTTTTTTGCTATCATCAAATTTTATTGCAGGTCACAATACAATACTATTCGCTTTCAAATAATCCTATATTAGGGTCTAAAAAAGTGTTCTGGCACATAGGACATGAATTATATTTCGCAAGCCAATCCGCAACACATAGATAATGGTAGGTGGAATTACAGAAAGGGCATGTTAGGACTTTATCTTTGGCAAAATTTATGTGTTTATGACAAACAGTACATTGAATATTGGATACAGAGACACCCTCTCTTATTTTAACTTTATTCGATAGTATTTCTTCTATTCTTGAGAGTTCTACTTGATATAAACCAAGAGTGCTTGTCAATTGATTAATTTTTGAATTAACTTCTGAAATCCTTTCTCTAAGTTCATCTTCAGATAATTTATTTGCTAAAAAAGACGATAAAGCAAAATTTAAAGGTAATCCTTCGAATTTCTCGGTTTGTTTAGTGATTTCAGTAATTTCAGCAAATAAAATTGATTCATTATCAATCAAATCCTTAAAACTTTTAAAAATCTTATTCATCAAAACTGTTAATAAGAAAGTGAGCTGTTGTTTCTTACGATTGAAATTATCTTCCCAATATTTGATGATTGAATATATCTCTATATTGTTTTCCTTGTAAGTATCCAATTTAATGTAAACTTCTTCTTTGATTTGTTCAATTTTTACTTTATAATTAATTAATAAGTCTTTTATTTCTCTTAATTGCGGTAATTCTTCTCTAATGATAACAGATGTCTCATCTTCGTATGAATTAATTAATTTATTCACTTCAGCAATTTTTTCGTCAACAAAACTTCTGACATCTCCTCGTAAGCCCTCATTTTTAATACTATTAAGATAATTTATATATTCCTCCTTGCGTCGAATAATTTCAGCGATAATATTTGCCAAGGTCTTTTTTAAAGTAGCTGTAATACTCTCATAGGGTTTTAATATTTTATCAAAAGTTAATATCCATGTGTCAATTTCGTCTATTTTTAACGCAAAAACATCCACTTTCTCGTAGTTTGAATTCACTATTTTTACGAATTCCTCGGAGCCACTAACATCATTTATCGCTCCTTGAAATTTCTTATCTATGCCCTTAAAATATAAATCAACGACTTTAGGGAGAAATTCACTGAATTTTAGCTCCATAACGCGGTTTAAATCTAGTTTACCCTGTCCATGTCCAGTTAAATCGTATTGCTTATCTAAATCTTCAAGTTCTTGCAAATATTCTTTTAACTTATCTTTCATTAATGTAATTATAATTGGACGCATTTTATCCCTTAATCTTTGCACTGACTCTTTCCTTTCAAGAATGTTTACAAATTCTTCTCCTTCAAATTCTTCGAACATCTTATTTTGATATAACAAATAAATTAGATCACCGTAAGAATCTTTTTTTCCATCTGATTTACTTAAAAAAAACTGGTAAAGCTCATCGAAATGAAATATTAATAAAGTTTCTTTACGAGATTTTACTTTTTTTGTTGCTTTAGCCTCAACTAAACTTTGTATGTAGATGGAGAGCTCTTGAATTTCTTTCCAATTATTCAAATCGTCTGGAATAAGGTTTAATTTGAAAGATAGGTTTTTAATTTTATTTACTTCAATCCATAACGATATATCGTTTTCGTAATTGTGCTCTATTTTTACTGAAAATTTCTCTAAACGAAGGATAAAATCGTCAATGTTATTAATAGACTCCTTACAAATTGTTAAATAATTTTCAAGGTGTCCTCCATTCTTTACGAATCGCTTCACATTTCTACCGTTTGAGCTTAAGTTTGTTAAATTGCTAGAGATTAGTTTTAACTGGTCAATAATTACTGCTTTTAAAGAATAATAATCCTTTTTTGTTTGAGAAAATATATAATTCTCGCAAAAAGGTTTAATTTCATTAAAATATTCTATGAACGAGTTGAGAACCTCAAGCTTAAATTCAGATTTAAGGAAATCTTCGATCTCTTGTGATTTTGTTACATCCGATTTAAGGTTAGAAATAGAATTTTTAATATTTAAAATTTCTTCTTTACTATAACCTTTTATTTCTCTATAACCTTTAAATGTGTTACCAAATAGACGCAAATAAAACACCAAAATAATTAGATAAACTAACAAGTAAAAAAATATATCATTTAATAAAATTTTTTGCAATAATAAGAGAAAAATAACTTTTAAAAAACTCTTTTTTATTCGCCTAATTCATTTATCTCAATTAATCTTTCTTCAGTACCATCTTGGGTAATTATTAGTAAATCAATACCATTTCCAGACATTACGTCTCTCTTGATTGAATTTCTTATCACTTTTTCGACGAGCTTTACACCATCTTCGATAGTCATATCTGGTTTATATTCTGCTTCCAAAATCCCCATAGAAAGGAGCATACCTGTTCCTGTTGCACCATAGTCCTCTGGAATCAACGAGCCAAGCGCGTCTAACATGTACAAATTTGGTCCATCTTTATCTACTCCAGCAATGATTAAATTTGTATAGAAAGGCATCATTTTTCGAGAATACAACATATTAGAAATCATTTTCGCCATGCTCTTTGTGTTAATTCTATCGTACGCATCTAATTCATATAACACGCTTTGAGCTTTTAACACCCTAACTATAAACTGAAAATCACCTATTAAACCATAAGCTGCCAAGCCAATATGATCTGTTATCTTAAATACTTTTTTTGTGGATTTATTTGTTACAGTATAACCCCATGTTGCCCTGCGATCGTTTCCTAACACTACTCCATCTTTACACTTGATAGCTACTGCCGTTGCGCCAGGTACCATTATTTGTTCAGACATATCATTTTACCTCTCAAAAATTAATTTTAAGAAATAATAAATTATTATTGTTAATACTATTAAAAAAGTCAGAATTAATTAAAATTTTCGTTTTATATTATAACATTCTGTTGAAATCTCCAAAAAATAAAAATTTATTATCCAAGAATTAAAGTTAGTATTTTTAATATTTGATTTAGTTACATAATTTCTAGATTGAAACTAATTTTTATTACTTAGGTTAATTATGACTTAATAATTATGATCGTACAATCGATAAAATAATATTCATTAGGGATGATTTTTTTCAATTCAAAATTTTTTACTACCTCATTAAATGATAATAAAAGCAATATAAAACAAGATTTATTCTATTTTGATATTTGAATTGTCATGATTCTAAAAAAGTGGATTCAAATTTTTCGAATGATCAACCATTGGATGATCATACAAAATGACCATTAAATTATAACCAAAATTTTTTGTCGTGATTTTTGATGCATTTAATTCTTGAAGTTCTTCACATTTAGGCAAAAGATTTAAATAACTCTTCAGATATATTACTATCTAAGAAACTTTAATAATAAATTCAAAAAAAATTAAAAATTAAACTTTTAAAAATTTCAATAGTGGAGGAATAAGACCATGGCTAAAAAGAAACATAGTTCAAGGATCGATTCGATTCTGAGTGGAGTTTTGCCTGGTCGCCAATAAGGAGATTGATGAAGCAGCAAGGTGCAAGCATCGTAGCAAGAAACGCAGTAGATCTTTTAATTGATCATCTCGAAAAGACTGCCGTTGGTTTAACTGAACAAGCACGAGCTTTTACCATGCATGCTAATCGAAAAATGGCAGGGTTCTATTCGAGTCCGCCTTTCATAGATTACCAAAAACGATCTCCTATTGTCGATCAAGTATAAATAAAGGATAAGAACTTAATACACTAACATTATAATTTTTTTTCTTTTTTTTTTATTGGTTTTTAATTGATACTAAGATAAATTCATCATTTTTTTCTGATAAGATTTAATTTTGTTCTTTAAATACAAAAAACATGGCACTCTTTTAGTTTATATAGATAAAAGGATTAGTATTTTATTGATGCGGCACTCTCTTGTTTAATTGATAAAGCAGGACTTACTCCTGAAGATTTATTTATTCTAATTAAAAAAAGATTTCCTGAAGACCTACAATCATTTATTTATAGCTGAGTATATCGCATAACTATTGGAAGGGGTTCTCCGCTAATTTCTCAATACATGGATTCTCTTACTAATGCTTATCTCAACAAATTGACTAAGAAACAAATAAAAACCTTAAAGGGTGAAAAAGTTATGAAAACACACAGTGTACATCAAGCATTGTATCTTTTAACTGATAAGAGAACAAATAAAGTATATGTTGGGCAAACAATACGAGGTATTTTCATTAGATTTGCAGAACATTTATGTGACCCATGTAATCAGTATCTCAGAAAGGCGATAAAGTATTATATAGAAAAAAATATTGATTTAAAAATTATAAAAGTGAGTGAGAGTTTTGCAAGGACAGAAAATGATGAATTCACATTCAATTTAATTAGTTACGCTTCGAATCAAGATGAATTAAATAAGATGGAAATAGAAGAAATTAAGAAAAGAAAATCGTGTGTTTTAGATTATTTTGCAATTAAAGATAACGAAATCGTTCCACTTTCTGGATATAATGTTACAAGAGGAGGAACTCACAGAGGTTTGAAGTTAAGTGATAAAAAAGCAGCTGAATTTAGTTTTATTCAAGAAGGCGAACTTAAAAACTTAATAGGGCGGGGTTTATTCATATCTGAGATAGCAATGGAATTTCGAGTACCGGATCAAATTATCTATTCTAAAATTCAAGAATTTTGGGCGAATCTTGGTATATATTCAATTGATGATGCTAGGAACCATTTTGGGAGTATAAAAATCTATAACTCTAGAGTTAGACATTTTGTTCTAAGAACAAAATCTGAAATAGAATCAATTGAGCAAAAATATCTATTAAGATTTGAAAATCTAATAAGAGAAGGTTTTTCCACATCTGAAATTAAAATGAAGATGGAAATTGATCATGCTACTTTATACACCATGTTAAAATCTATAGGATTCAATACATTCACAGGAGCTAGAGACGCATTTGGAGTAAATGACATTTATAATGAAAGAATGAGTAAAAAAAGAATTAAGAATGCGCGTAAAGGGAAAACTCATTCTCAATGGATAGAAGTGGATGAAAGTTTATTTATCAAATTGATCCGCCAACAACTTCATTATACTGTTATGGCTAACCGACTTAAAATTAGAGAGAGAACATTATATGAAAAATCTTATGAGATTTTTGGTATTTCCTTATCAGAAGCTAACAGAATTTATTGGTTATATCCTGAAGTTGAAAAGATCTTATTAAATAAAAAAGAACTTGATGAATCTCTCTTACAAGACTGGGTTAATGCGGGATTATCAGTTAAAGAAATAGACCAAGAAATGTTGAAACTATTAATTGGTTTAGGATATGACAAAAAAGATATTGAATCCTTATTTGAATGGGATCACTTCCATGTAACCCGTTGGATTCCCGAAATACTAAATATGGATTTTTATCGCCTTAGAGATGAATATTGGTGGAAGCCTAGAATTATTTGGTTATTTAGTCAAGGTTATTCAGCAAGACAAATGAGAGTTGAAAGTAAAGAATTGATTGGTAGATATGTTACTCATGATGTCATAGTAAGAATTTGGGCGGAAGAATATGCTAGATATGGAAACAGTCTCAATAAGTATCTTTACAGCTTATATAGATCAAGAGAGAATTAACATGTGTGTATATTATTTTCTTGCTTTAAAAAGCCCTGAGATTCCAGTGATTGTAAATTTTTTATCAGTATCTATAATAGATTGAATGGCATTTTGAATATCCGCTTCCTTCAATTGAAAATCGGGGTACTTTTCTTTTGGGAACATTGATTTGATGTATGTTAATAAGGGTGAAACTTCGTAGATTTCCACCGGATTAATGTATTCATAACAATTAATCTTTGAAAAGTATGGTTCTAAGATTTCACGCCCTTTTTCTCTATAGAACTCGTTAAATTTTTTTTGTCGATCTCGTCTATGAAGATTAAATCTTGAAAGAAAAGAATTTAATTCTGCCATGTGTTGAACACTGACGGTTGTGGAGACAAAAAAGCCATTCGGTTTTAATGTTCGGCCAATTTCGGATAATGCTTTCGATAAGTCGGGAATGTGATAAAGCATATGGCATGCAACAATCAGATCAAATGTGTGTTCCGGATATGGAATTTTTTCGGCATTAATATTTTCGAATTTTATGTTCAGATCGATTCCCTTTAAGTTCATTCTAGCGTTATCGAGCATTCTTTCGGAAAAATCAGATAAAACGATTTTACACGTGTTAGGCACCTGAGTATAGTTATCGGCCCATAATTTACCCGTTCCGCAACCGAGTTCAAGAATTTGTTCATGCTCTTTAAGTTTTAGATGGGAAAATATCCATTTAGTGAATGATTGTGGGTTTAATCCGAATTTCCATAAATTTATTCTGTCATTTAGAAGGTTTGGGGTATTATATTGAATTTTTGCGTGATTTCTTATATATCGATTACCCATCTTTCATCCAACTCGTGAGATAATTAAGGTAGATGGCAAATTAATTTCTTTAATTGGAGCAGACTTTTTGAATGTATTCACTGTTCCTGTTGAGCATTTATACCATCTATTATAATTTAATAGATAATAGTGAGTAATAATCTTTCCCTTTGAGAATTAATCCCTTGATAAATGGGATTTAAAAGAATTAAAACAAAAATACAATTAACCGAAATGTATTTTTTAAATCTTAACTTATTTAATATATACCTCTAATAATGTTATTTTTGATTAGATATGGCTGATAAAGTTAGTAACGAACAAAGGTTAAATGGAAAAGAAAGACAGATACTCTTTCAATCTATGGATGTGATACTGGGAAACCTTAAATCCAACATGGAACATTTGAGTAAAACCAAATATTTCTCGCACACTCAAAAATTTATAGATTTAGTGTATGATGGATTAATAAATGAGCGAAAATTTTTCTTATTAGCAAGCGGGCGTTCAGCTTTCATTTTACAATGCTTTGCCACTAGATTAGTGCACCTTGGAGCAGAAGTTTATATGGTTACCAATTTAGGTTCTATACCTGCTCTTTCGAACGATGATATTTTAATCGTTCTTTCAGGGTCAGGTACCACTTCGATTGTTGTAAGTTTACTTAAAAATTACGTAAATACAGTTAAACCTTATGGGATTATTAGTATTACTTCTCATCCTGAAACAATAATAGGGAGAATTGGGGATATCACTATAAAATTAAAGGGAAGAACTAAAAGAGATAAGGTCGATCTTCACGACGACACTGCTATTCTAACTCCCGAAGGTACAATGTTCGAGATTGCCGCATTTGTATACTTAGATGCAATTATTGCGGAATTAGCGATCAAAATGGGTAGAACCAACGAAGATATGTTAAAAAGGCACTCTGAATCCATCTAAACTGTATTGTTACATACTGATTTTTAGTGTTTTAACTTAAAACTATAAAAATTATAGTTACTTACAATTCTTGTGCCCATTATAGTGTATCTATAAGAGTAGTTTTACAACTAAATTTCAATGAATAGATATCTCCCATGGGCACACTTTATCTTAAGTCTGATTGTTTTTTCTATTTGCTGTTAAAAAGTAGGGCACCAATAGCTCCAGCAAACTCTGAATTTTCAATAAACACTGGTTTTTTCCTTTTGAATTTACAAAGTAGTGATAGAATTTGTTTGACAGTTTTATTCCCCATAAGAAAGCCTCCACAGAAAACAATATTTTTCACGTTATAGTTTTCAGCTATAAGAGTAGCAATCGTTCCAATATTTTCTCCAATAATTCCAATTAGGGAATTAATTAGATCTTCCTTTTTTATTGATTTGATATCAAAATCTTTTTTAATCTTGCCTAAAGAAGCTGCTGTAAATTCTCTAAATAATTTATCAACTCTAGTATCTTCAATATCGTAAATGTCATCTACTTTTAAATCAATGCTAAATCGATTCCCTTTACGAGCTAGATCAATTGCATCAAAATAGTCATCCATATTAAATAATAATTTAATTAATCCCATGAATAAACCTCCCCCCATAGCAGATCCTCCTACATGTTCGAAATTAGAGTTAAGGAAATGGTCGGAATCGGAACGCGACTTAACATTATCGCTTTTTACCACGATTGATGTTCCAGTCCCTATAGTAACTACTACTGAAGCCGGTAGAGCCCTGTTTTTATAATGTTTATAGAAAAACTCCAATCCTTCTATATTTGCTTTAAATTCGTTAATTAAATTAGTTTTAGTTTCGTTAGAATATTTTTTATATAGCGAAAAAGCCTTTCCTCCAGTGAAATTAATAAAATTGAAATTTTTTCTATAAAAATCTAAAAATTCGATTATTTCACGAAAATCTGAGCTCGTTTGGCTCATAGATAGCATGATTTCGTTTTCTTTACGGTACGCAACCTTTGTTAAGCTCTGACCAATATCTATTCCTACAACATTGGAAGAAATATTCATTTCTGAATGTTCTAACCGAATCTTTAATTCAAATTGCTTCAAAATATTTAACCACTCTTAATATTTTAATAAAGATTTATTTAATTATTTAATTTTAATATTTTGTGATAGAGAACTCTAATATGAATAGTGCTGAAGTTGCAATTATTAAAAGTAGTAGTCCAAGTGAGGCAATAACCGACGGAATTGAAAAACTTGGCGGAATTTCTGGATTCGTAGAAAAAGGAGATCAGGTTTTCGTTAAAATCAATTTAAGAACGCCCGGAGGTTTTCCCGTTAATAATAATTTTGATACAATTAAAACTATAATAAATTTATGCAAAGAAGCAGAAGCGAAAAAGATTTTTGTTGGGAGTTATCCCTTTAATAGATTAAAAACTGATTCGGTTGCTAAAACTTTAGGGATTCAGTCGTATATAGAAAAACTGGGAGCAGAATTTGTATTTTTAGACGATCAAAACAAATACCCTTTAAAATCCGTTGAGATAAATGGTAAAACTATAGAATTTCCAAAAATAATACTTGAATCTGATAAGTTAATCTTATTGAACCAAGTTAGCGTAGATCCTCTGTTTAAATGCACGATGTCATTACTAAACACCTATTCTTGTGTATCTAATCAATTTCAAAAAATTCAAAAAAATGTAAGAAGCGGAAAAGATTATTTACATTTAGATCAATACAAACAAGATTTAATTACTAATATCCTTGATATTTTCAGCGTCAAAAAACCAAGTCTAGTTATAAACGATCTGTTCTACTTTTTAGAAGGCGCTGGACCGTTTATCTACAAAAATTCTAATTTGAAGCGTACAAATTTAATTGTAGTAGGAAATGACGGGGTAGCAGTTGATTTGATTACCTTAAGATTGTTCGAGATTGATTTATTAAACAGTGATATCCTCTTAGAAGCACGTAATAGAAGATTAGGAATAACTGATTTACCTAATATTAAGTTAATAGGCGAAAATCTTGAAGACATCAGGTTAAATGTTGATTTTTGTGTGAGTAAATTAGAAGATATTAATTTTAAAAATACATATGTGAAAGCGGGGCGAACTTGCTCTGGATGCTTCAAAGAAGCATATCACCTATTGAATCTAATGAAAACTCACATGACAAAAGATTTAAAATATATAGTAAAACAATCCTTCTTAATCGGAGAAAAGCCTCCAAAACCGGAATCTTTAGAAAATATTATTTTGTTTGGAGATTGTGCTATTGAAAGCACAGAGAATCGTGAGTTCAGAAAAATTATTATTACAAATAGCAAGGATTACTTTGAAACTGCTAAAAAAAAGCTAAAAAAAGATTTCAAAGCTCAAGATAAAACCAAAATTAAAGAAAAAGTAAACAAAAAGATTGTCGAACTTCCAGGGTGTCCTCCAAGTAGATTTGATTGCTTAAATTCTCTCATCAGCTATTACGGAAAATCAATAGTCCCAAATCTATTCTTTTTTAATAATCTAATAAAAACATATTATAATCAAGAGACAGATAAAAAAACTAAATAGAGAGATTAAATTCTATATGATAAATCATAATTTCAAGGAAAACTGGCTAAAAATCTTAAAGTTTAACTCTAAAGCAAATATAATTGAAGACCCAGGAGATTTAAAAGAAACGGTAAGAATTCCCTTAACTCCAAATGAAATTAATCCCTTCTTTTTGTATCGCTTGTTTGAGCTCTTATATCCTAAATTCATAAACGACCAACAAAATATTCTTGATATAGTAATATCGGATTTCGAGCTCGATAACATCGTATTTGGAGTTTACTTGTATGAAACGACTAAACCAGGAATACATGCAAGAGTTAAAGGACTTCCTAAAGATTCTTTTGAAATTAAGCAAGAAAATTTAGGCAATCTGGATGTACTCTTCAATAGAATTCAATCAGTTATACAAAAAGACCATGGATTAAAGATATCTTGTATAAGATTGATAAAAAAAAGAGCTATCGATTTAATGAATAGTCATTGCGAAAGATTGACCAGGTCCACTTATTACGAGTTTACTCAGAGTCTACTAGATATAATTCAAATTATTTTAGAGCAGGAATTAATTTTTATTTATCCTGAACCTAATATTTTAAGATTTTTGAAAAGTAGCGTTAATTTACTGGACGGCATTAAATTCTCGAAAGTCTTTGAATTCATTGAAAGTGTAATCCCTTCATTTAACGCTTTATTTGTAATAAACTCCAATAATCTACCAATATTCCTAAAAATAAAAAAGGAAAATACAAAATCTTTACATCCCGAAATTGAACTCAATTTGAATTGGTTAGAAAGCGAAAAATTTGATTTTGACGAGCCGAATCTATTACCAGACTTAAAGGGCTTTCAAGCTGATTTTAAAACTGATAAAATAATTAACATAGACCAAAATTCTCTTCTCATCTTTCTTTCAGAATTATTTGAAATGAAAGTTCCCCCGAGCAAAGAAAAAGTAAAATTAATCTTCCAAAAGCTTTTGTACGGAATCAGAAGTTACGATTTATATTGGAATATGGTTCCCAAGCCAATAATATTCAATACTCTAGTTAGGTTTTTAATTAGACTTTTTGGAATCAATCTTAATCTAAAGAAACTTTCTCATTGGGCTATACCGGACTTTATTTTCGGGCTCATCGATACTTATATAGGACTAAATGCTAATATTTTAATCATTTTAACTGAGCAAAGAAATGAAACTCCAAATTCAAATGATCTTATGTTCGTAAGAATTGAAAATGGGTCCTTAAATAAGCTTGAATATATTAACGATAAAAGTTTTCTTTCTAAAGTTGATCAAGAGTCGCTTGAATCAATTAGGTTAAGTATTTCTGAAAAATTTGGGTTTATCACAACCGTTTTTAAAGTAGATAAATTCCTTATTAAGGCCGTTCTAAACGCTTTTCTATTTAACTTTCACAAAACTTCTTTGTTTTCAATCTTAAAAGTTCTCAAATTACTGAAAAAACCGCAATATTTTCAAATATATCCGGAAATACCCCCATATACCTTAATAAAGAATAGAAGAAGTTTTTCTCTTTTAAAGGATGTGTTGTATATTGTTATCGATAAACACGAGTTTTAGATAAGACGATTACTTTAAAAAACCCTTAACTTTTAATAATTCAGCGTTTAAGATTGCTCCACCTGCCGCACCTCTAATTGTATTATGACTTAACGCAACAAACTTGTAATCGAAAACATTATCTTTCCTTAATCGACCAACAGTAACTGCCATGCCTTTATCGCTATCTCTATCCTTCCTTGGTTGTGGTCTGTCAACGTTTTCTAAGTAAATAATAGGTTGTTTTGGCGCGAACGGTAAATCTAACTCTTGGGGAACTGATTTAAACTCTTTCCAGATTTTAATAATTTCTTCCTTTGTGGGTATTTTATTTTTAAACTTCAAGTTGACACATGCCGTGTGGCCATCTGTAACTGGAACCCGTGTACAAGTTGCACTTATTTGTATTGAATCGTTGTTAATGATTCCTTTTTCTCCAACTTTTCCTAAGACTTTTAAGGGCTCCTTTTCAGATTTTTCTTCCTCCCCTCCAATATAAGGTACGATGTTATCTACCATATCTAAAGAAGGGACTCCTGGGTATCCCGCCCCAGAAACAGCTTGAAGTGTAGTTATGATCAATTTCTCTACTTTAAATCCATTTACTTCGAGAGCATGAATTGGCGTTATATAACTCTGAATTGAACAATTAGGTTTAACCACGACAAATCCTTTTGATATCCCTCTATTTTTTTGTTGAATAGGAATTATTTCTGTGTGATTATGGTTAATTTCTGGGATTATCATAGGCACATCCATAGTCCATCTGTTTGCTGAACTGTTACTTATAACAGGAATACCTTTCTTAGCGTACTTAAATTCAATTATTTTTGTATCTTCTTTTTGTGGTAAGTCCATAGCTGAAAATACGAAGCTTATATTAGATTTAAGGGAGTCAAAATCTTGAACATCTCTGACGATTAAATCTTTAACTTCTTTTGGGATTTCTATTGACATCTGCCACTTTTCCTTAACGGCTTCCACATAAGGTTTACCTGCGGATCTATGTGAAGCGGCAACATCAGCAATTTTAAACCAGGGGTGTTCTTTCAATAATTTAATATAATTCTGTCCAACAACCCCAGTTGCTCCCAATATACCAATTTTTATTTTTTCCGAAGGCATATTAGTTCAAGTTGATATTAAATTTTTAAACTCTTAAATGAGTAATTATAGAATAATTTTATTAAATTATTAATTTATAAATATCATAATAATCAAAAACTTGTTGTAAAATATATGCCAAGCCAGAATGCTGATTTTTTGAAAGAAGCTGAACAGTTGGTCTTCCAATCAAAAATTGCAATAAGAAATAAAAATTACGAATTAGCTATATCGTCTTTATTAAAAGCTAAAGATCTATATTCTAAATTAGGATTAACAGGAGAAATTGGGATAGTAGTAAAAGAAGTTGTTAGATTAAAGAATTTAAAAAAAGAGGAAAATGTCTCTTTAACTGTGTCTAAAGATAATTTTAATACCCCCGATGATAGAATCCCTTTTAAATCCAGTCTGAATAGTGAAAAAGTAGCACAGTCTGAAGATAATCAGATATCGGAGATAAAGGGAAACGAAATTTTAGAAATTGCTAGAAACTTAGCTTTAGAAGACAAATTTGATGAATCTGTGAAGCTTTATAACAAAGCGTATAATATTTTCAAGCAACTTAGTTATAATTACGAATGTAAGCAAATATTATGGCAAATAAATGAAATTAAAGAGTACCAACGATGGGGCCAATTACGAAAATCTAAAGGCATTCAAGTTCCCTTAAAAGATATCGTAGCGTTAGCTTCTGCTGAAAGAAGGCGACAAAAAATACAAAAAGGCTTAGGCGTAGGGCGAAAACCTATAGAACTTGCTGGAAGTAAATTAGAAAAACAAAAAGACCCAGTTATAACTCAACGTAAAAAATACAAATTATTTGAACAAATGAAAAAAAGCGAGGAAATGGAAAAGGAGCTAGCAAACAGGTCAATTTCAACGGAACAAGAACAACATGAACAAAGAAATCAAAAATGGAAAGAACAGCAAAACAAATTAAAACTACTTCAAGAAAAGCAAATGCAAGAAGAAGCTCTTACTGCAAAAGCACAGGATCTTTTAAGCGAAGGAAACCAAAGTCTTCAACAAAAAGATTACGATGAGGCTAAATCTTTATATAGACAAGCGATTGAATTATTTACTCAGCTTGGTTGGCGTGATCAAATAACTCTTTTGCGAAATGAGTTACTAAATATAGATCGATATAAAAAGGAAGAAGAATTGAAGTTAGAGCGAGCTACATTAAAAAAATTTAAAGAGGAACAAGAATTTCAGAAAAAAGTTTCAAGTGTTTTAAGTGAGAAGGAAAAATATCAAACAAAGCTACATCAAAGACAGCTTACTCTTTCTCCTGAAATTAAAAATAAGTTAGAGAAAGCAGAGCTAATAAGAGCTAAAGCAGAAAAAGAAGAGAGTATGAACAACTTATCCAGAGTTCTGGCTCGGTATCAATATATTCTTCAATTATACGAATCAATTCCTAAAGACACCATTGATTTATCTATCAAAGTCTCAGAAATAAAGCAAAAGATTTTAGAGTTAAAAGCGAAATTGTAATATTTTAGGCTTCTTTTATATAACTAATTAATTAATTAATTTTTGTAACTACATGAAGAATCCCTTCTTAGGATTTTCCCACGTCCATAATTCAAGAGAATTATTAGACATAGCTTTTAAGAGAGCTATGAAAAGTAGCGCTCAAGTCTCAAAGAATGCGCCTATTCTTTTAAAGGCAAAAAAAAAGGAATTTACACGAATAAAAGTAGCAATTGAGGAATTAATAGAGAGAATTCTTGTTATAATTAAGAAAGTGCCAATAATAGACGATCTACCTGATTTTTACAAAGAGTTGGCGTCATTATTGGTCGATGTTGACGAGTTAAAATTAACTCTTGGAAAACTTAATGGAATTTTACCCGTTTTAAGCAAATTAGAAAGGGAACATTCAAAAAAATTAAGTCAGATTGAAACACCTAAAGACGCTGATCGAATCAGAAGAGCTGCTTTCGGAAGAGTTTCGTCGATAATTAGAAAACAAAATAAAAACCTTGAATATTTAAATAGCGTTAGAGGGAGATTAAAAGAAATCCCCTCGCTCGATTATACTTTGCATTGTATCGTAGTCGCGGGATATCCTAATGTGGGTAAAAGTAGTATTGTGAAAAATATTTCGACGAACAAAAAAGTTGACATTCAAGAATACCCATTCACAACAAAAAAATTATCATTAGGCCATCTATTTATCGAGAGGAAATTTGATTCAATTAAATTACAAATTATGGACACACCCGGAATATTGGATAGGTCAATGGCAGAAAGAAATAACATTGAATTACAAGCAGTTTTAGCCCTAAAATTAATATCTGACTCAATTCTTTTCGTATTTGACCCCACTCCAGCATGTGGTTATTCTATTGATTCGCAATTGGACTTATTTTACGAAGTTAAAAATAATTTTACAAAAGAGGGAAAAATCCAGATAGTAATTCTATTCAATAAAATGGATTTAGCCAACTCTGATGAGATTGAATATCTTAAAGAAAAATTGAATATTAGAGACGAAGAGTATTTTTTAGTTAACGCTTTAACCGGAGAAAATCTCGATAAAGTAATTTATTATTTAAAAGATAAGTATGATAACTTACAATAATTATCAAAATTAACTCGAAACTATTAATCTTTATTAAATACAAACTTTATTTATTATTTTACAAGATAGTTCTATTTAGAAATTTTTATATGCTTAGTCGGAGAAAAATAATTATGGAAGAATTTAAAATTAATTTTAGTAATCTAAAAGTTGATCAATTGGGTTACATATTCAAAGACATTGAAAAGCAGGCAAAAATAATGGAATCCATGTTTGGATTTTCAAAAATTATTTTTGGTGATTGGCATACGAATATCCAGAAATTTCGAGGTAATAATTCAGAGATAACTTTCAGAATGGCATTCAGTCGAATAGGCAGTACCCAGGTAGAATTAATACAATGGAAATCTGGAGATTGTTCATATAAGGAATTTCTTGATAAGGGTAATGAAGGCTTTCATCATATTGCTTGTTATGTTGAGGATACAGATTCATATATAAAAGAATTTGAGAAAATTGGAATAGGGATTTTACAAGAAGGGGAAGTTTTAGGTACACGATTTACATATATGGAAACTCAAGACACTTTCGGTACTATTGTAGAACTATTAGAAAAAGTTAAACGTAGAAAGAAAAAGAATTAGAAAATTAAAATATGAAGAACCAATTCATTCTCGGTTTAGATATACGATAACTCAAAGTAATTATCAAAATTGACTCAAAACTATTACTCTTTATTTAGAAATCCTTTTTTAACTAAAAATAAGATTTTCCGAGGAAAATTAAAAAGATTAAAAGGATAAATAGCATAAATATTGTTTAATAGATTTAAAAAAGTTTTCAAAGCGATTTATATGGAAAAAATAGAAATTGATTTAAAAAATCTGAAAGTCGAACAATTAGGTTTTGTCTATAAGGATATTGAAAAACAAGCAAAAATTTTTGAAGAACTCTTCAACATGCCAAAATTTGCAATTATACCAGAAACAACTCAAGTTGTTAAATATAGAGGAAAAGACTCGAAAGTAAACACAAAGATAGCTATTAGTCGCCAATTTAACATTCAAATTGAATTGATTCAACTTATCGAAGGTGAATCAGTCTTTAAAGAATTTTTAGATCAAGGCAGGGAAGGTATTCATCATATCAGTCTTTTTATTGAAGATATAGATTCATATATTGAATATTTCGAAAAACGCGGAATTGAAAAGATATATTCAGGATCAATAGGAAAACAATTTTATGCTTATTTTGATACAGAAGAAACTTTAGGCATGTTTCTTGAAGTACAAGAAACTAGAAAAAGAAAAAAGAAGACCTCCTAATATACAGCAATTATATTTTTCAATTCTTTATCCAGTTAAAATTTTAAAGGACTTTCTGATTCGGTTTACATTATAATTATGGTAAGTAAATACATTTTAGGCCTGGATATTGGAGGAGCGAATACTAAAGCGGCTCTTGTTAAATTTAAAAACTCAGAAATTTTTGAATCGTTTTCTTTTATAGAATATTTTCCCTTCTGGGAAAAAACTTTAAACGACATTCCTAATATGCTCAGGAGAATCGTAGAAAACTTAATTATAACGAACAAGGTATCCTTAAAAGAAGTAGATTTTATCTCTATTACTATTACTGCCGAACTTTCAGATGCGTTTCCAACAAAACGCGAAGGCATTTCTACATTATTAGATGCCTTAGAACAAGTCTTTGATGCCGAAAAAATGTTCTTTATTAACAATAATAGCAAGTTTATCAATTTCTCTCAAGCAAAAGAAGAATATGCATCAATTGCGGCAGCGAATTGGGTGTCAACCTCTTTATTTTTAGGTAAATTCGTTTCAAAATGTATTTTAATAGATGCGGGATCTACGACTATTGATATAATCCCTATTATAAATTCTGTACCTGTTGCTAAGGGAAAAAACGATGTTGAGAGGTTAGTAAATCACGAATTGATTTATACGGGTGGTTTACGGGCAACAATACCTTCTATAACTCACATCGTTCCCTATAAAGGAAAGATGACTCGAATTTCTTTCGAAAAATTCGCCCTTGTCTCCGATGTACATAGAATATTAAACAATATCTCTGACGAAGAATACCTTAATGATACAGCAGATAATCGTTCAAAAACATTAGAAAATTGCTACGCCCGATTAGCAAGGGTGATATGTATGGACTTAGAAACGATTTCAAAAACTGAATTAGATACCATTGCAAAATATATTTATGATGAACAACTGGAGATAATTATAACCGAAATTCAAGAATTCATGAAAGATTTAACTCCTAGAAAGCCAGAATTTAACAATGAGCCAAAATTTGTTATTACAGGATTATCTGCTGGATTTTTAATTAAAAAAGTTCTAAAAAAATTAGGGTATAGGAATATATTAAGCTATGAAGAAATAACTAATATTCCGGATCATATTAGTTCTTCCGCTTTTGCGGTTGCAGGAGCGTTTTATTTTCAATTATAATATCTGAGGTCAATAATGCTACATAATGACGCAGTTTTTAAAATAAGTGGAAAAATTTTAGAAGATTATAAAAACCTCGAATGTACAATATCTCAGCTTAAAAAATTGTATGAGGATAACACCCTTCAGAAAATAATTATAATCCCTGGGGGTGGATCTTACGCAGATTTTATTAGAAGTATCGATAAAAAATTAGTACTTGGAGATGACCTTGCCCATTGGATGGCCATCTTTTCTATGGATTATAATGGTAAAAAATTGAATGATATATTCCCAGATTTGGAATGTATCAATGACTTTAAGAAAATACAGCGTGTTAGTAATATTTTTTGCATCTTTTTGCCGAATAATTATCTCAGGAAAAAAGACGAATTACCACATAGCTGGGATGTTACTTCTGACTCAATAGCAATATATATTGCTAATAAATTAAATCTAAACGAATGTTATTTAATTAAGGATGTAGAGGGAATCTATAACAAAAATAATGAAGTAATTAAAAAAATCTCCACAATCCAATATAGAGAATTAAAAAAAAGCGGAAAATTAGCTAAAATCGGATTAAATCAAGATAATATAAAAAAATCAAAACCTGTTGATTCCTATTTGTTAACATTAATAGATAAATACAAAATTAGCTGTATTTTATTAAACGGCACCTTACAAAATTCAAGCATACTCAATTACTTTAAAAATATCGAATTGGAAAACCAAGTTTATACTAAAATTAACTTTTCTTAATTATATTTTAGTCTAAAATTTTAAGGTTTAAGAATAAAATTGGATATTAATTAAAGTTTTAATTAAAATGAGAATAATTAAAATATATATTTAATAATTTTAAAAGTAAAAAACAAAAGTGAAGTCAATTGGAACCAGAAGAAGTTAAGAAAAATGCAGATTTCGTAGTTAAAAATCTTGCTGGGAAAGAAGTTCCTGGATCGGCAACAGTAAATGTAAGATATAAAACATTAGTCGAATTTGCTAAAGTATATGGTATCACCGATCCAAAATATATTGGATCCGAAGAAGAAGGAATAATTGCGTGTCACGCTTTTGCCAACCATTTCACAATCAAGGCATTATACAAATTACTTTTGGGAATGAAATTGGTACAAGATGGCAAAGAACGACCTTTTATGTTAAACCCCGGCAAACTATTACATGGGGGTCAGAAATATGACTGGGAAGGATGCGTAGATGTGAAACCAGGAGATAAACTTAAAATTTTTGCTAAATGGGGTAAAGTTTGGGTTGTAGAGAAAAACATGATATTATTTGCTGAATTACTAGTCTCCGTAAAAAATCAAAATAGCGAATTAGTTTGCAAACCAACTGTTATAGCTGCAGTGCGGCCTGGAGGCTACTAATGCCACAGAAAAAAAATGAAGGTAAAAAAAATGGTAAAAATTTCAGATGTTAAAATTGGAGAAGTTATTAAAAATGAATTTAATGGAATTACCCGAGATTTGTTAAAAGAATATGCGAAAGCATCAGGAGATACCAACCCAATACACACCAACGATGTAGTAGCTGAGAAGGCGGGACTTAAAGGCATAATAGCTCATGGGCTCTTTAGTTTTGGATTCATTACAAAATTATTTGAAGATTTTGTTGATCATGGAAAATATGGAAAACTCGTTGAAACAGATGTTTCAATGAGATCTATGGTAAGGTGTGGAGATTTACTTATCACTGAAGCTAATATTACAAAAATTGAAGGGAAGAGAGTTTATTTCGATGTTAAGCAAAGTACAATAACAGATGTTGATATTAAAGATAAAGACGGTAATATTATAGAGCAATTTGAAGCTGGTGAGAGAGGGTATATTTCTAAAAAAGATATTGAGAAAGGATTAGTCAAAACAAAGGATGTTCCAGAGGGAATTCTTACATATCGAGAGAGAATTGCCACTCCAGGCACTGCGATAATTGAATTATTTGAATAAATATCAATTTCAATATTTTTTTAGTTATACTATTTTTTTTTGTTTCTTTTCTGATTAATTTAAAATGATGTAATTTTATGTTATTATTGAAAAACATTTTTAAAGATTAACATCAAAAGAGTAATTAGTTCAATATTAGAATTACAAGATACAAGGCTATTGACTATTCTGACATTAGACGCAAGAAAAGTTGAAGAATTTATTTTAAGTGGAAGTTATGAAAAAGCAGCTGAAGAACTTTTTGAAATTATTGAAAATCCAGAGAACTCAAATAAAGAATTACTATATGATAGTTTAACTTTATTAAATAAAATCTGTGATAAGTCACCTGCAATTTCTTTAAGAACGGTAAAAAACTTAGCAAATACAATAAATGATATTAACTCGTGGATTAGATTAGTTTCTTTGGAAATTCTTTATCAACTTTCAATGTATCGTCCAAACTTACTAATTGATCTAATAAATAAGATAAGGTCACGACTTTTTGATCAAGAACCCTCTATTAGGCGATTAGCCGTAAAGATTATAGGAAATTTAATTCTTTCTTTACACATTGATAGAGAAAAGTTACGAGACATTATTGAAGAATTTACAGAGAAATTGATGGATAATGACTGGGAGGTTAAACTTCAAGTTATCAAGACTCTTAAGAAAATTATAAATCAAGACTATACTAAGATACGAGAATTAGAGCCGTTACTTTCTATCGTAATCGTTAATTTAAGGGACGAAGACGATGATGTTGCGAAGTCGTCCGCAGAGCTTTTGAAAATCCTTGGTATATATTTTCTATCTAAGGAAAATATTATGTATATTCTATTAAACCTTCTTAACAACGAAGAAGCTCGCGTAAAAGAACTTATTATTTGGCTAATCGGAGAAATAGGAAAAGAAAAATCGTCAGAAATAATTCCAATAATACCTAAATTGATTAACCTTTTAAAAGAAAATAACTACCGTATCCAACTTAGAGTAATCGATTCTTTAGTAAACATTGCGGAGAACAATTTCGATCAAATTTGGGCGAACCTAAAAACAGCATTATATACGGGCGACCCCGAATTTAGAAATGTGATCATTAATGCGCTGTATCACTTATGTCAAAATAATATCATGGAAGTTTTTAATTACATCTTTGAAGAGTTTGAAAATCCCTCAGAAAATGTCAGAAACGCGGTTGCTCTCGTTTTTAAGCGCCTTTATGAAGAGTATCAAGTAGAAATTGAGAATGAAATTGCAAAAATTTTATACCAATTAGAATCTAAATATTGGCGCCAAAGAAAAAAAACAATTATTCTTTTGAGGAATATAAGCTTCATATTAGAAAGTCAAAAAGTTGCAGTCTGGATTTTTATAGAATTGGAAAAAGTTTTAAAAACTGAAAGCGATCCAGATGTGAATGAAGAGATTATTCATACGATAAAAATTACCAAAGCAAAATTTAAAGAAATTGATAAAACAATTCAAAATGTTAACGAAGATTTAGAAATATTTCATAAAAAAATTTACGAATTCCAAAAAATTCCCGCTCAATTTAGAGAAAAAATGAATTCATACATAAAAGAATTCAAATTTCACGAGACTGAAATAGAACTAGATAAGGTATACCGCAAGATTTTAAAAAAAATAAAGAAATTTAATAAGAGACTAAACAAATTCGAGTACAAGAGATTAGCGTTTAACTTAATAGAGGATTGGGAAGAAACTAAAGTTACCATTATTGATGAACTCAGTATTATCAAAGGATTCATTTCCGAAATTTTTGAAGAAAAGAAAGCAGAATTTACTATTAGCCTAAAATCAAAAGTTACACTTTTAGAGGATCGTATTAAAGTCTTAAAAATTCAATATGATTATCTGAAGGATTATAAACTTCCCGAAAGCTTTGACGAGTTGATATTAGAGAATTTTCAAGATGACGAAATGGAAGAAAGATTCGAACAAATTACACAACTTAGAAATTATCTATTCAAACTTGATGACGATATTCGTGAAATTTTAGTGCAGAACGTAGAGTTTAATGAAATTTTTACGGATTTGTTAAGAAACTGGGTTGCTGTTAAGATTGAACTTCAAGAATACTTAAGCGATTTAGATAGAAAAATTAAATTAATAAAAGATAGAATCGTACTCGAAATTCAACGCTCTAATGGTAACATTAAAGATCAAAAACTTAACATGTTATCTTCAATATTATTCCAAGGTCATATACAATCAGTAATCACGCAAGGAATTGAAGGTCTTAAACGATTTAACGATAATTTCGTTAATTTAGAATCAAAATTAGGTATTTTGCTAAAAAGGAGTGAATTCTCGGACGCAAGAAAGCTTATAGAAATGAATACTAACCAAATTCAAAATTTTATCGAAGATTGTGAAAATCAAATAGATAATATTATAGGAAAACTAACTGAAGATAACGATGTTTTTAACCTATATGTAAGACCTTCTATTACAAAATTTGTATCGTTTAAGGAAATGCTTATCAATAAATTAAAAATCTTTACACAAAAGAGTAACGATAGACTTATCTTAAACCAAATAAAATACTATCTCGATGTCATGAACCCTATTAAATTGGAGATTCTTTCCTCTTTTATAGATTTAGATATCGACCTATTGAAAGAAAAACTTGTAAAGTTCGTTAACAAAAATAAGCTCAATGCGAGAATTATTAAAGACAGCCTTTATTCGCCAAGGATAGAAGATATTATTGAACCGAAGGATATTCTTTTCTTCAAGAGCATAAAGACGATCGGAAATAAGATTTATTTCAATTTTAAATTGAACAATCCAACTAATCTAATGTTTACTGAATTACAAATTTCTCTTAAAACTCCTTTGTACCTAACCTTTTTGAGAAAAGAAAGCTTTCCTAAATATCTATATATTAACGAGTTAAAACCTGGAAATGTGTTTAAGTTCAATTATGTCTTAAGAATCGAACGAAAGATTGAAAAAAACTTAACAGATCCCACAGTTGACGAAGTTAACCTTAATATTTATTATAAAGACCCTTTTGATATTACACGTAGAATATCTAAGAAGATTGATCTTTTACTTCCCTAATAATTTATTAGTTTTTTTTGTAGAAACTAAAAAAATCTCTTTATTATATCGAAATAGTAAATAATTTATTACGAAAATATTAATATAATCAGCTAATTTCTCAAATTCACAATCAATAAGGATTATAACATATTCAAAAAATCGTGAGGTGAATGCTACAAGAAGAAGAGAGTTATCGATTGACACTGCAAACAAAATTATTTGGATGAAACTGTAAACTTGATTCTAAAAAATTAGACGAATTGTTGTCTGGCACTGGCTTGAAAGGAGATATCGAGGATTCTGCTGTAATTCCCGTACCAAACACCGATTTAGTAATGGTAAAAAACATTGACATCTTTACACCGATTATCGACGAGCCAGATATAATGGGTGAAATCGCTGCTGCAAACGTAACTAACGATGTATTCGCGCTAAATGTTCTAGACATCTCAGGAATGCTAGTATTTCTTGGCTTGAAAAAAAATATGCCTATGCACATCGCAGAAGGAATATTGAAAGGTATTAGAAATTTCTTAGAAAATAAAATACACTCGAAAGTACTTGGAGGGCATACAATCTATTCAGAATGGCCTTTAATTGGCGGTGAAGCTTCAGGATTCGTCAATAAAAACAAACTGATTAAAAAGAACTATGTAGAAGAAGGCGATAAATTAATACTGACTAAACCAGTGGGAAACCAAGCAATCATGGCTGCATATCGCTTACAAAAAAACAGACCAGACCTCTTAGAAACATACTCCAATGCCAAAATCGATAAATCAATCGATTTGGCCATAGATTTTATGACTATGTCGCTAAAAAATGTTGTAAAGACTATCCATTCTTATCAGGATGTATCTTTCATACATTCAATGACAGATGTTTCCGGTTTTGGACTCTCGGGACATTTAAAGGAGATGCTCCAAAATTCTAACCTTTCAGCTAATATTAAGAAGGTCCCGATATTTAAACAAGCAAAAGAACTATCGTACGATTTTGGATACAAATTCGATGAATGCGAAATGCCTGAGACCGCCGGGGGCATGGTCCTTTCTGTTGATCAAGATTATGCTGAAGAATTTTCCAAGAGACTTGCTAATGAATATCATGTGTCTAATTGGATTGTAGGAACAATCGATAACATTAATAAACCTCGACTTGTTCAAATTTCGAAAAATGTTGAACATGTCGAAATAACTAAAATTTAACGATGTCAATGAAATAAGCTAAAACACTATATGTGAGCGCTTATTGAGAGTACCATCGCAAGACGGCATCGAAAAGCTTTATTGCTTTTATTTTCCATTTATAATTAATTTTCCAAATCTTGGATTTCACTGAGATTTTTTCGCTTCCATTCTTTTAAGTACAATCTAAAAAAAAGCCTTGAAAACCCTAAAGAATTTACATTTTGATTGAAAAACTCTTCAATTTTTTTTTGTTTTAACCGGAAAATAAGCATACAATAAAATTACTTAAGTAATTTTTAGTTACCTTGAAAATCAACTGTTTTATTAAAGAGCTTATAACATGGGTGTATTACTTATTTTAAAATTGAATATGTCTGCTTATCGAAAAAATAGATAAATAGAATCGCTAATATTAATAAATAAGAATGATTTTTTCAATTAACAATTCTTGATTCCTTTATTATATAATATTTAGTCAACAAAATTTAAAATAAAATAAGATGTGAGGTGAAAAATGGAAAAAAAGGAAGTATATAGACTTACTGCACAGGTTAAGATTCACGGATGAAGTTGTAAGCTTGGTCCAAATAGCCTAGAGAAATTACTAGCAAGAGCGGGATTACAAGGAGATATTGAAGATGCTGCAATCATCCCAGTCCCAAATAGTGATTTAGTCATGGTCAAAAATATTGATGTTTTTACTCCTATTGTCGATGAACCAGAAGTTATGGGTCAAATCGCTGCGTCTAATGTAACCAGTGATATATTTGCGATGAATGTTCCACATGTTTCTGGAATGTTAGTATTTTTAGGGATTAATATTAATACTCCAATGGAAGTAGCTGAAGGAATATTAAAAGGAATCAAATATTTTATGGAAGAAAAAATTAATTCGCAAGTAGTAGGAGGGCATACTATATATAGCGAATGGCCATTGATTGGAGGAGAAGCTTCGGGTTTTGTTCATAAAGACGCAATAATTCTAAAACAAGGCGCTAAAGAAGGAGATAAATTGATTCTAACTAAACCAATTGGCCTACAAGCGATTATGGCAGCTTATAGGACTCTTAAAGATATGCCAGAAATGTTAGAACAATATTCAAAAAGTGAACTACAAAAATCAATTGATTTTGCTATAGAATTAATGACAACACCAAATCAGAACGTAGTAAAAACTATTCATTCTTATCAAGATTTTTCATTCGTTCATGCACTTACAGATGTAACAGGTTTTGGACTAAGTGGTCATATAAAAGAAATGCTGCAGAATTCTACCTTATCTGCAATCATTGAAACCATTCCATCAATAAGATTTTCAGAGGAACTTTCAGAAGAATTAGGATACGCTTTTGATGATTGTAGCTGTCATGAGACTGCTGGAGGGATGTTGATTGCTATTGATCCTAAAAAGGTTGAAGAATTTTCAAATACTCTTATTAGTAATAGTATAGAAAATTGGATTGTAGGTACAATTGATAATATTGAACCAGGCTTAGTTAGAGTTGCTGATAATGTAGATAATATTGAGATTAACAAATATTAGAGATGTCTTTGATATAAGCAAAAAACACTTGGATAGTGGAGTGCTTATTGAGTTTCCACCCGTAAAGTGGCATCTAAAATAATTTATCCCTTAATTTTATAGTTTAATTTTAAAACAATGTGTTATAGACGGTGATGAGTTGATTTTAATAAAACCAATTGGATTACATACAATTATGGTGGCATTTCCATAGATTATTACTTAAATTCACCATTTAATTTTATTATAACCTCCTTTATTTCTCTCACAGCTTTTTCAGCTATTTCTTCTCCATTTTCAACATTAAAACAGGTTATTGATACTTCTACTTCAACTGAAAGTCCGATCCTTGGGTGAGTTTTAATCCATAACTGAGGATACTTCTCTTCAAGTTTAGTAACATAAGGAGCTATCTGAGATTCACCAATACCCATAAAAAAGAAACCCTTTTCTACGAATTTTCCCCTTTTTTCTGTTAATATAGGGTTGATAACATTAAGAAAAATCGCTTTCATTTCAGCGGGAACACCGGGTAGTACGAAAATTTCCGTTTCACCTTCTTTAATTTTCACTCCAGGCGCGGTCCCTCGTATATTTGGTAGTGGTGTCGATCCTTGAGGAAGATGTGCCATTTTTTCTCTTTCTTTAGTCATGCCTTCAAGTTTCAAAATTCCTCTCTCGTAAGCGTGTTCATATGCCTTCTTTACAGAATTATAAGCATGTTCGTTTAGCTCTAATTCTCGATTTAAACCCTTTGCTATCCCCGCTAAAGTCATATCGTCAAATGTAGGGCCAATCCCTCCCGAAGTAATTATCATATCTGGTTTGCGTTTTAAAATAGTTTGTAGAGTATTTGAAATAACCTCAATACTATCTTCTATAGCAGTTATTCTTTTTAACCTATGCCCGTATTTTGTTATTCTTTTAGCCATCCAATTTGAATTAGTATCTTGGGTCTTTCCAATAAGGATTTCGTTTCCAATTACTAAAATTTCTACTTCCATTTTTTTTCGATTATTAGCAAGATTGATTTGATTTTATTTATTTAGACAATCCTTTATAGTTCAAAGGTATTTTAAATTATTCTTAATATCATAATATAATCAGCAATTTTTATAAAAAGTTTTGAATACAAGATTTTTAACACAAAAAAGCCATTGACAATAGAAATAGACGATAGTGGAACTGGGGACTTAGTAGGAGACGCTTTTATTGGTTTCTTAAGGCAAGAAACGGGCGAAATGCTATTCAAATCACTGTCCGTGGAACTATTCAAGGGTGATAACTGGAAAAATAAAGAACCTTATCAGATGACCGTTGATTTAGTCAAGGAAGGATTGAAAGAATTAAAATTTGATAAAAAAACTGAAAAAGTGCTATTATGTCGTGGCAACATCTTCGATCAGGTAAGGGGATACTTTAACGATGTCGGAATAAAGTATGAAGCTGCCATAATTGAAGGAAAATTACAGGATGCCGTAGAAGATAAGCTAGTAGAACATTTGAGAAACGAACTAGGTGTTCGATCAAAAAAATTGACTCGCAAAAGCGGTGCAAAGCGTTATTTTGTTCTTTTTAATTGGGTTTCTTATGATTTCTTTAAACGAGAAAAATATGTTAAATCTGGATTCAAAAAGTGGAATACGGTTTGGCGGGAAAGAGCTATTGAAATATATGAAGAATCACGAGCAAATAGGAATAGAAAAAAAAAATATTGATAACTTAAATTTTTAGGTTTTTCTAAAAAAGAAAGGATTAATGAGTTTATAAATAATTTCAGGGATAATAAGGATGAAAATTGTTGTATTTGCGCCCCACCCCGATGATGAGATTTATGGATGTGGCGGAAGTATTTTAAAATGGATGGAAGAGGGCCATGATGTCCATATAATATATGTTACCGACAATCGCGTTTTAATTACATGGGGCAAAGAACACCATCAATTGATAGAAGAAGAAGCGAAAGATTATATTAATCTGAGCGAAGACGAAATTGGAAAGATTGGGTTAAGTGAAGCCGAAGAAGTAGCTAAAGCTTTCGGTTTTCCCAATAGTAATGTTCAACTTTTTAAGTTTCACGATCAAGATGCAATCAATCAATTAATTAAAGGTATAGAGCTTTCTAAGGAAATTATAAAAGATGCGGATAGAATTGTTTTGCCGAGCGATAACAATAACCATTCAGATCATCAAGCAACTCACAATATCGCTAAGACTGCTGCAACGGAGCTCAACTTAAAGGATATGGAATTTTATGTCTACGCGATTTATAATGTAATGAAGGCTCCAATGGACAAGCAAGTAAAAATTCGGATGGCAGAATATCGGGATAAAGTCTATAACATCATGTCGTTATATAAAACTCAATTAGCTCTTAAGGATACAAGGTTGGGCTGGATTACATTAAAAAGAAAAAGGTCCGAAAGGTTTGGAGTTTTTTCTTTGAGAGATGCTGGAAACTTTTACAATTTTTAGTTATTAGAAAAAATATCTCTTAATTTAGTTCAGTTCCACAATTAGGACAAATTTTGGTGTTGGATGGTGAGATAGTACCACACGCAAAACAAACGATTTTTTTATCATCTTTAGGTTGTTCTAGCTCAATATGCTTTTGAGGCTGAGAATTTTGCTTGTCGTGTTTAAAAATACTCATATCAATGTCTTGTTTTATAATTTTCTCTACGTAATCCTTGTCATGTGGGGTAACAATTTCAAAATCTTTAGAGGCTTCGATTTCTTTAAAACCTTTTGGTAAATTTTTAAAATCACTTTCTTCTACGAATGTAAATTCATTATCCTTCTTGGGGATATCGTTATTGTTTATTTCCCTAGAAGTAATTGTAGCCTTAGGAGATTTTGCTTCTATTTCTTCAAAAGGGTCGCTTTCATCAAAAAGTTCCTCGTCAAATGCATCATCAATAAGTAATGAACTTGGTTCAATACCTGTTTGTATTTTTGCTTTTAACTCTTTGATGTGTTCAATAATTTGCTGAGCCTTTTTAATTATCATTGATCTGTAAGAGAAATCTAAATTAGGTGTTTTTGAAGCATTGAGTGCTACTTCAGAAATTTCTACCCAAGAATCTATAGCGTCTTGAATTCTATTGTTTTTTTCGTAAGCATTAGCTTTAACAACTTTTTCCGCTAGGTTTTTGTTAAATTTTGTAATATCCATTATAAAACCTACTGAAATTTTAATTAATTCTCAAGATTATCAAGTAAATTCAACT
>Ga0114919_10000232_pt1 | contig 40035 bp, 28 predicted proteins | sample BlataG_FD_88682 | JGI IMG/M metagenome (GOLD analysis project Ga0114919, IMG submission 88682) | Deep subsurface microbial communities from Black Sea to uncover new lineages of life (NeLLi) - Black_00105 metaG | ecosystem: Environmental > Aquatic > Marine > Oceanic > Sediment | place: Atlantic... | reverse complement strand
TGGGAGACCTTTTCCGTGATCCTGGTTTCGATTGCTCAGTAATTTACATATTCGTGATCCATGTTCAACCCGCTATTCGGCAAGGCTGAAAACACGGTGATTGGTGGACATATCTGGGACCACATATAATCATCAAATGCCTGTACTTCTCCTTGTATACAACCTCCCCCGATTCAATTTCACTCGCAATATGCGTTTTCATACATGTACAACAATATACAATTGAAAAATATGCGATCGCACTAAGTACACCAACACAGGAAGGGTATACCAAATATGTCCTAGTTAAGGATTCACCCTACCAGCAATATAGGCCTTCCCTGGCGTCGACCTTGGGAGGCGGGGATAAGATGGGCGATTTGGTTGTGATTCCTCAGTCTATGTAACCATTACTTTTACCTTCCTGTCATTTATACATACAGGTAGCACTCACGTGTTACAGGGATGCCTATGTAAGGGGGGGTAATTCGGTACAAAATAGGTTCCCCACACTCCCTCCCAACTCTATAACTGTAAATGCCAGCTAACCATTGTCAGCCTGTTCCATACATGCTTCTAAATATACTTCATAGAAATATCTACCAGTCGGCCTCACTTCAAGTCTACTATCTACCCGCTGATATCTGCCACGTACCAATTTAAACCTCTGTATCACTGTCTGCACTATGTAGCTACTTCCTTCTACTTCTATTTCGTCTCCATTATGCGTAAGAGGATGAAATGAATGTATTCCCAAAGATGTAGGAGGAGGAGCCATATCTAATATTTCAAACACACCTGGCTTCCTTGCTTTACGACCTCTGCTTGGACGTCCACCCGCCCCGGCGGAGGCAACAATGACGGTCGGCGATCTGGCCAGACAAGTTGGTACAATCGTCCTCATGATAATTTTGTGCCGGATAATTCAATGTCTAGGGACACTAATGACTTGTAAAGCAGGATAATTGCATGCAAACTTTGACGTTTAAACAAAACTTTGTCGAGAAATAGATGTGCACACAATCCAAGGAGAAAAGGCACCTTTAACGGGATACTACTCTAGTAGAGTGATATTGGACGGTATAAAGAGTTCATACATATGATAAAAGATGAACTCTACAGGGATTTTACGCTAACCAATGTCATTTTCACACACCAGGAGACCTTCACCGACACACGCCTACTTCCAGCTCCCCATCCAGTCGAATAAGGTATTCTTTTAGAGCATATTTTCATTTCAAAATTCGTTTAAGACAGTTCAGCTAAGTTATTACATCACTATTCCTAGCAAGCATCAATCACACCTTGGGTAATAACCATCAATCTGAAATATTACTGGTGTAGAGATCTGGAGACTGTTCAACCTTGCCATAGTATATACAGGTGTGAATTCTAGCAAAAATCTTGCTCGATCCAATTCTGAATATATGGAAATTAGGTGTGGCCAAATAACTCTGCAAGCACAAAGTCACTGTTTGGTTGATTTAAACTAGGCCTTTGACAGGCCATCTACACCTATATACCATCTTCACAACGTCGACTGTGGGTGATGTCATGACGTCGATACCTTTGTCTCCATCACTTAGAGCCGCTTTGCTTCATTGTACTTTGATTCCAAATGTTTATTTGCTATAGTAGTGTTATAGTATCTCGAGGTGAAAAGCACTCAGCCCGAGAATGGTTGGCTACGTTTGAGGTGTGGCAATTTATAAACTGAACATCCTGCAACATATACAACCTCTACGTTCTGATCATGGACACTTTGTTTTTTCACATATGCCTTAATTGATTTGATCATAAAGCTTGACCCAAAATCATGGCATCCTCCGCCGATTTTGCTTCTGATCGACGGTCCCTGTCATCGCTCGAGATTGCTCCTCCTCCTCCTCCTCCTCCTCCTCTGTCTTCCCCCATCAACTTCTCTCAAGACCCCAAGGAGAAACATACCTACATGGTATCCATATTCTGCATAGTAGCAGCATTGCTCTATGCTGATCAAAATTTAATGGCACCCAATTTAACAGCCATTGCTCAAGACTTTGGATTTAATGATGATGAGCGAGACAAGTATCTTGGTGGCTATATTGCTGCTGCATTCTACATGGTTGGTGCACCGGCTGCTCTTCTATTTGGATACTTATCAGATACGGTGAACAGAAGAAACCTACTTTTCTATGCAGTTATACTAGGAGAAGGTCCTTGCATATTGACCTACTTTGTGACTAAGTATTGGCAGTTGTTGGTCCTCAGATTGATGACTGGAATATCGTTGGGTGGAACTCTACCTCTGGTATTCAGTCTACTAGGTGATATGTTTGATGAGAAGAAGAGAGCTAGTGTAGCGGCGTTAGTCCAAGTAGCAACTGGTGTAGGATTAGCAGTGGGACAAGGCACTGCTGGTTTTGTAGGGCCACCATTAGGCTGGCAATGGCCATTCGTTATAGTCGCTGTACCAGCAGTACTGGCAGCAACATTAATGATGTTTACTACGGAAGAGCCACCAAGAGGAGTGACTGAAGCTGCAGTTAAAAAACAATTGAAAGAGACGCATGATTACGTGTATAGTGAGAGAATCACTTGGGCCAAGGTCGGGAAACTGATACGTATACCTACCAATGTTTTATTGATTCTCCAAGGTGTGTTTGGATGCCTACCATGGGGCATGCTGCTCACATTCATGAATGACTACTTGGCACAGAATAAAGGATTATCTGTAGGTACTGCAACCCTGATAATGCTCGTGTTTGGCCTTGGAGGTGCAGCTGGTGTTATTGGTGGAGGTCTGATTGGGCAACATTTATATAATCATGTCAGTAAATTTAGCATGTCGGTGTTCATTGGAGTTACCACAGCAATAGCAACACTTCCTCTCTTGTTTCTAATCAACGCAGACGTCCAATCCATGGTACCTCTAGCATTTGTATCAGCACTACTAGCGGGTTTCTTGGGCAGTACAGTAGGTCCCAACATGAGAGCCATGATGCTGAATGTGAATGAACCAGAGACAAGAGGAGTGGCTCTGGCGTTACAAACCATGCTTGATGATCTAGGTAAAGGGTTAGGACCTGCTCTAGTTGCTGCTATTATTACCAATGTAGGGAGAACAGTAGCGTTCAATATATCAGCACTAGGATGGATACCATGTGGTGCATTATTGTTTGGTACTGCTTATACTATCAGTAAGGATGAAGATGCAATGCAGGGGAGATTGAAGATGTCAATTAGTCGACATATGAATAGTAGAGTATCACTGGGTAATGATGATGATGATGGATATGACGATATAGATATGGATGATGAAGCTGCCTTGGAAGCAATGCCACTCTATTCATCAAACCATCAAGAGAAGAATGGATTTAGTGACTACCACAGTGAAGAAAAAAATGATGGTGACACGTTTACGTTACAATGATCATAGTGACGATGCCGCTGCTCTCTTTCCTTTTTTAGATCAACAAACAAACAGTGTCTTATTGGTGACCACTTATTTATTCACAGACACATTGCCTAGCATATACATTTAATATTTGCCCTCACACAGTTGGTTCATTCACTTCCTTAGTAATTTGTTACAAATAATAAAAGTAATCCAAGTTGATATTCATAGGAGGAATTGCCGGCTCCATCACGTATCAGTAGAAAGGACAAGAAAATAATCAAGGAATAGCAGCTGCTATTTCACCCAATCCAGCAGTTATAATCTCAAATGTAGGCCTGCCGGCAGGATTTTGATCCCAGCAGCTGTGCATCAAGGTGACGTATTTGTCAAATCCGTATCTAGGTCCTCCCGGCCCTGGCAACAAATTTTCAAGAGGCAACTGTAGCCGCTGTCCATCCAGCACAGCTCCGAATATTCTAAAGTCTGCAACTCCAGTCCATGGAATATCCCAGGCCAGTAGCTCCCATAAGACAACTCCAAATGCAAATGTATCAGCTGCAGCAGTAGCCTTGGCGCCTTCTTCCATCAATTCAGGTGCAAGCCAACGTGGATTTGTAGGTCCTCCCAGCGATGCAGTTCCTACAACGCTGGTCAAGCTACCTTCAGAAACTGTTTTACTGAGATTGAAATCAGCCACCTTGACATGCCAGGATTGATCCACCAGTAGATTTGGGCTTTTAAGGTCACGATGGATAATCGGTGGTGATCTTGTGTGGAGATGGAGCATGCCTCTTGAGGCATCAAGCGCCATAGAAATAACTCGAGCCCAGGTCAACTCATTAGCAATTGATGGGGATGCTTTGGCTTCTTGAAGCGCATGCGTCAAGGAGCCTCTTTCACAAAACTCAGTAATAATGGCAGGAGGATGAAGAGATATGCCAAGGATTTGGACAATGTTTGGATGTCTGAAGGCTGGTGAGGCCATGAGACCAGCTTCCTTCTCAAGCTCAGCCAATAGAGCTGCATTTACTGCATCAGTCTGCTGGGCAGAATCCTGTGATCCCAATACCTTTACCGCCACAGGAGTGTGATTGTAAATGGCCTTATAAACAATGCCAAATGAACCGTGTCCCACGCGCTGCCATCCAGTCAAATCTAAAAAGTTAATTTCAGCTGCAGAGGAGGCTCCAACTGAAGATGGGCTTCTACTTGGCCCTTGTCTTTGGTGCTTTGCGGCAGTGGATGTTGCCCATGAGAGCAATGGGTCCCTTGCAATGACTTCTAAATTTGAAGACAATATAGGAGCAGCAATGGAAGAAAGGTAGGTATTTGTAGGCATGCTGCTGATGTACGTGGAGGGCGCTGGTGGGTTTGCCGAAGGAAGAGTCATTGGCCACCCTCCATTTACCGTCTTGCCACCTCCCAGTATTTGGTCTTTGTCTTGTTGGCGCTGGTGTTTTCTCCAAACAATAAAGATTGCGGCAATGGCAGCTACAACAACTAGGCCACCAATGACACCACCAACTATTGCACCAGTAGAAGTGCTACTGCTGGAAGAAGAAGTTGCGTCATTGACAGCTTGTGCCGCAGGAGTCACCTGGACAGGTGGGGGCGGGGATGGCAATGGGGGCAGATAAATGGGTGTGGGTGTGGGTGTGGGAGTGGGTTTGGGTGGGGGTGGCCGTGGCGGTGGGGGCTGCCCAATCCAGCTACAACCATCAATGTCGTAACAACCATCAATATTCAAAGTTGAACAATAATATGGGACGGGATTGCAGTCGTAGGATTGCACACCTCTAGCCGTATAATTCCTAGCTTCTAAAGAACATCCTCTGGATATTAAAAAGGAGCAGGCGTCTTCCACAGCCTCGGCAATGTAAGTAAGGCCACACATGCTGCAGCTTCCACCTATGCACCCATCGCAGGGCCAAGTCCCGTCAGTAGAGAGAAGCTGTTTGTAATATTGTTGGGCATCGAATGCATCTCCCCCCAAGCAAGTGGGCTCTCCAACACATTGTCCATTCACTCCAGCTAGAATGAATAGGACTGCCAAGAGCACAGCTGAGTGTAGAAGCTTGGATAAAGACAGACGCATCTTCTTGAGAGCGGTCGTTGGCGAAGTGGACAGTGGGTTGGGAGGATAGAGTATTCACCTGAATAGTAAAGTGTATTTCTGTATAATTTTTAGGCTTAATGAGATAGTATTTGTGATGCTTGTTGGTGTAATGATGCGTGGAACACGCCTTGCGACTCACGATGTGGTTTGAGCTAAATGATTGATCGATTTTGAATTCAAAACACGTAAAAGAGCGCGCTTTGGACTTTATTATCAGCTCAAAAAACGCTGCAGTGGCAAGCTGTGCTTCAGAAATGTCATCAGAATACATATGCAGTATCGAGGTCCCAGTAAAAGTAGGCAGGCGACGCCACGGATGCATCCAGCACGTGACGTCGGCCAGTCCTTCACACATACTTGCATGGTTGTTTTCTCTACACATTTGCAGTTTACATATTTAAAAGTACACCAAGTTGAGAGTCATAGGGAGGATCACAGGCTCCATCACATACCTACTAATAAAATAAAATGCTACAGCCACAGCTATAGATATTGGAAGAGCAGGAAGAGCGTGCTTTGCCAATGCCAACCATAACAGAGTACATCCCAAACCAGCAATAATAGCAAGGTAGCATGCAAACACTGTAAACCAATCATACATGGCTGCTCTTCCTACCAAGACACTATAAAATATAAAATCTCCTAGTCCTAGTTTGATAGATTCCGGGAGACTGAATACTGTTGCTTCTTCAGGATGATGTCGCAATTCATCTTCCTCCGCTGGTGTCAGTAATACTCCAGCTCCCACCCTTTGTTGAGTAGGTGGTGGAAATAAAGGAGCTGGGCCACTTATATCATTGTTGTTGTTATTGGTCCTGTAATTATAGACATGTCCTCCTCCTTCTATGAGTGCTGCTGCTATTGTTGTTGCATCGGTGGCACTGCTACTATTCGTTGTTGCTGTAGCTACAGGAATGAGTGGGGTGGAAGGATCCTGCTCCATCTCTCTTATAGCACTGGTACTACTACCCCCATCACTGTATGGAGAGGTGGTAGTAATGGATGAGGAAGATAGTCTGGCCACCTCGACTGGCAATGCATTAGTATTAATGGTATTATTATTTGCAACAGGATCATTGTTATTCCTTTGCTGCTGTTGTTCTATTCCACCCTCTATACCCTGTCTTGCAGATCTATACGCCTCCTCCTCTTGATCCTCCTCATCCATAGCTTCTTGCCTCATCCTTCGTCGTTGAGATGGCCTGGCTTGATATACCAAAGCTGGAATTTCCTCTTCTCTTTCCTGAGCCATTTCCACCAACACTTTAAGAGGGCCACCTGGCATGAGCACAGCACACACATCGTATATAGCCATTGAAATTAATAGTATCCAAGTGGTCCACTCTGGAATCCATGTAAATACGTACGCAACTGCTATACCAGTGATGATCAAGTAGCATTGCTTCATCAGCAGGGGGGCTGGGAAGAAGAAGAGCGTCACCGACCCGACCATGGCGAAATTTAGTAAAATATAGGTGAACGTTATCCAGTCTAAATGAAAACTAGCTTTCTGTAGCAGCTCTAGAGCAATGATACCAGTTAATAAGAAGAATATGCTGAATGCTGAGAAGCCCATGTAGCCATAGATAATCTTGGTGCAGCCATATTTGAACAATAAGACAAGTGCAAAGGTCATTATTGTGACAACGCCAACAAATATCAAGGCATTGATGATGGAACCACTGAGCTTTTGTGCAGTGCTATCGCCTTCTTGCTCTGAATAGAAAGCTTGAGCTATGTAGACTGCAGAGCTGTCTGATTCGCCTTCTGGGTTTAGCAACCGAACGAGGACGACGGTCAAAGCCATGCAAATTGACACGGGGGAAACGATTCCTGTGACCTCCTCCCCTAAGTCGTCTAAAATAGAGTGAGTCATCGATCTATGTAGAAGGCCTTGAGGGCCACTCGATGTTGAGAGGTAGTTTTCTTTCTTTTTTTTTAAATCGAATTTTTGATCAAAGTTTAAGGCTTGAAAGAAGTCGGTGTGATGCTTCTTAACGCTCAGACATGATAGGCTGTCTTATTGAAAAGCGTCAAGTTCTTCACCCAGTTCTCAAGCATGGCGCGTTATAAACAAAGCTGCCTCTCCTGTCGACCATCTGCTCCGACACTGATCACTACGATGCACTGGGAACACGGAGTTTGAAGACATGTATGGCAACTATCCTGAGTAGTTCGTGCATTGCATACTTAATGTGAGCATATGACAGTCATAACACACAGATAGACAGCAGAGGAACTAAACTTGGAGCTGTGTTGTCTCCACACCTGGAGCTGCAAGTGGCATCGCCGACATTGTGACCAGCCTGCAGAAGGGACGCCGTTATTCCTTCTTCAATCACATTCATAATGGAATTACAGCAGAATTGTCGCTACATAACTTTTTGGTAAACCCAACGGTTCTATCATCCGACAACAAATCGGAAACCCTCGCTGCGGTGTATGAACAATAATAATCTCTAGATATTTTCCTTCTTTTGCCTCGCATTAACATAACAGGTCCATCATCACCATGCCACACGTCAAAGGCAACAAGTTCAAACCTAAAGAAGAAGCAGTCAAACCTCCACAGCAAGAGGTCAAAGCTACCGTCGTCTCGCCCACCGCCATGCCAACTTCCAACGAAGACACAACCAAGAAGAATAAGGACAGAAAACGCAACTCCAAGCATCTTCGACAAGACACACAAGAGCCTAGGACACAAGCTAGACATCAACATATAATCACCCATCTATCCCCCCCTACAAAAGGAGGTACACCTGTCGGATCTAACTGGGAAGCTCTCAAATCATCCCTCCAACCTCCCCCACACAGTGGTGGTGGTGGTAATAATAATATTAAACAAACAAAGAGGAAGAAATATGATGGCAAGTCGAATGTAGCACCACCATTAGACTCTGGTAAGAAACCAACCAAACAAGGCGCTCCACCACCATCGTCATCAGGTAGTGCCAAGCTAACCAGGGTACTGGCCCTGGATTGTGAAATGGTCGGTGCAGGAGAAGACGGAACACGCAGCTTATTGGCAAGAGTATGCGTTGTCAACTCATGTGGAGAAGTATTATTAGACACGCATGTCCAACCCAAAGAGAAGATCACAGATTATAGAACTCGATTTAGTGGTGTCAGACCATCAGATCTCAAAGGAGCCCCATCATTCAGTCTTGTGCAATCTAAAGTTATGGATATGATGAGAGGACGTATTCTAGTAGGACATGGTCTCAAGAATGATCTACATGTATTGGGTATCCACCATCCTAAGAATGATGTCAGAGATACTGCAAAGTACCCTCCACTGATGGTCCCTAAACATAATAGTACCCTACATAAATCACAATCATTGAAGAGTCTGGCTATGGATCATCTGGGATTAGATATACAGAATGGAGAACATCATCCTGCTGAGGATGCTAGGGCTGCTTTGAATTTATATCTTAAACACAAGGTAAAGTGGGAGAAGAAGTTGTTACATGGAAGAGGGGTGAAGGTCTATAGTAGTGAGAAGAAGAAGAAATCTACAGTTACTGTTAAGGAGAGAAGGGGAGTGGAGACGATGGCTGAGCTGGCAAGAATGGATCATCTTGTGGATTACTAGCATTCATGTTCTAAACATGTAATGAAGAAATTCTTTACCGAATACTTTTAACAAAAGTCATCAGATACTTCCACCTCTAGCGGCTTTAAACTCTAGCAATGCATACACAGCTTCCACATCATCATCAAACTCATTGTGGTTTAAATTTAGTTCATCATACCGTAAGCGACGCCAGTCATTAGGTCGTATTTGGCTGACTGCATGTCCAGTCAACCCGCATTTCTCTAAGTGAAGTGAAAGCTAGCGTATGAAAGCTAATGAGCGTCCCTTCCCCCACTGCTCCGCCAGAGCCCCTTCTTCTTCCTACCAAATGCGCAGCTCTCCCCCCCAATCAACCGATCATAGCTCTTTTTCTCCCTCTCATTCTCACTTCTGCGAACCTATTAAATGTACTACTCCAAAATCTAGACTTCTTCTTATATGCATCCATAAATGCCTCGAAATACTGAGCTCCCTTTTCTGCATGTGCACTAGCAAACGCCCTCTCTAGTACATATAAATCTACTGCTTTATCTTCTGGAAATGTTGAGTTATAACTCAATCCGAAATCTATAATAAGAATCTTCATGGTATTGCCAGGATCTACCACCACAAGCATGTTGCTGGTTGTCAAGTCTCCATGTACCAGTCCACCATCATGTAACTTCACTATTTGTTCAGCTATTGCTTGCATAAGTAGTATAGCAGTGGCATCTTCAAGAACATCCTCTCTCAACATAGCCTTGACAGATTTTCCGTTGATATGTTCCATTATTATAGCACTGGCATCAATATCTACGTGATACAGAGCTGGGGTGCTCACTCCCAGTTTTCTTGCTTTTAAAAGAGACTTTACCTCTCCTCTCACTCTCGATAAAGTCAATTTTAGATCCAGTTGAGGATGTCTATACTTTTTGGAGAATCTTTGTTTTATTATTACTGTACGGTTGAGGAACTTGCCATACCATACTCGCTGTGAAAGTAAGAAAAGTGGAGGGATGAGCGAGGGACCAACGACGGGGATGAGCCTATGGTGAATTTATGGTCGATAAATTACATCAGAATGAGCAAATGCAGACTAAACCTACCGCTTCAGCACCTTGACAATGCAGTTCATATCTTGATGTGTCTAAAAGTTCTATTTGTTTCCCCAGTGGGGTCTCCATCTCTGGATGACTTTTTAAGATTATTGGGTGACTTGCTCCGTATACAAGTAATGACTGACGCTGATATGAATGATGGAATTTGGTCGACACCTAAATATGTTTTCAGTAATTTGAAAATAGGTACAGGCTGGTCGTATCTAAAGTTTTTCCATCTTTATCATTTGAAGTGCAATGGTCGATCACCCACAACGGCAAGCGGCTAACAACTCCCTATTGCTACCCACAAATATGCTGAGCAACAGCCTCTCATCATCAAAACTTGGTTACATTTTTACAGCCAAATCAAACAAAGCTCAACGCAATGGAGGTAAGATCATGGAATATTTGTTGGTTGAGGATGGCGGCTGACTTGCAGATGTCAGAGCTTAAACTCTTCCACGCTCAATCATCGCTCTCACTAACCTTCCCCTGCATCACTTGAACCTACCACAGACCACGTTTATCATGATCAAGCCAGACGGCGTCCAGCGCAACCTCATTACCCCAATCTTGGAGCGCTTCCTCAGCAAGGTAAGAAGACGGCCGAGCCGACTGCCAGCAGTTCTTCTTCTTTCTTTCCTGCCTCCACACACATACATGCCATCTCCGTCATCCTTTTCCTAACTCTCTACCTCTCTACCTCTCCCACTTACCAACCAACTATACTCTACAGGGCTACACTCTCCGAGGCTTGAGATTCATGAATGTATCCAAGGACCTCGCTGAGCGTCACTACGGTGACCTCTCATCCAAGCCATTCTTCCCAGATTTGATCGAATACATCACCAGCGGCCCAGTTGTCGCCATTGCCCTGGAAGGTAAATCCGTTGTAGAGCAGGGCCGTAAGATTATTGGCGCCACCAATCCATTGGCTTCAGACCCAGGTAGCATCAGAGGTATGTATTGCATAGAAATTGGACGCAATATCATCCATGGATCTGACTCTGTTGAGAATGCCCAAAAGGAACTTGCTCTCTGGTTCCCAGATGGTTTGGTTGATTATACTCCAATGTTGCATAGCATGATCTATGAATAAAAACATTCAAGGATTCTACTTCATATGTATCTAAATGCAATAACTTTTTCATCAATTATCTAGCTAATTGTAAAATCTACTATTAAAGATATATGATCAGAAGGCCAACTCACAGATGGCAGTCCAGTGGATAAGGTTTCCAACCTAGGAGGATGCAGAGCAGATACTGGTTGTAATCTATCATCAGTATCCTTGGTGAAGAATACAAAATCTACAGTACCTACATACCCATCATGACAGGTAGTCCATAATGGTTCACTACCCAGTACATGTTTATATGCACTGGCCAACTGAAGAGGATGACGGATGATGTACTGCTCATTATCCTCATCAGTAGTACAATCTATACCACCATCATCGTCATTATTAATCTTCTTCTTCTTACTATCTTTACCCTTGGCAATCAGTATCTCGTCTCTAGTCCATACCTTGCTTGGCTTTTTAGCCCTCACAAACACACCTTCCCCTCCTTGGTACTCAGTATCATTACCATTTTCATTACCTAACAACCTCCTACAATGAGATCTCCATCCTCCAGATGTCCCTTCTACTTGACCAGATACAGTACGTCTATCATGTTGTGACATATCCAACTGACCTGCGCATATGAAGTCATATATAGCACTACCAGCTGCTGTATTAAAATCACCACATATGATTGCTGGAGGTTTCATTCCTGTACTGGAATGTTTCTGATACCTAGATTGTACTGCATGCACCTTTTCAAATAAAGTTCTCACTTGAGCTACTTTCATGTCTCCCCTCTTGGGATTAAATAGTACATGGATGTTTGCTACTATGAACGATGATTGTGTGGGATTATCTAACCATTTTAATGTGGTCAGTTGAGCTACGTTGTCCTTGAGGCCCAGTCTATTGAAATGCAGCGACTCTTTTTCCACCACCTCTAATATATTTTGTTTATAGAACGTAGCAAGACCATCTTTTCTATCTCCAGTACGTTTTGTCCATTTACCACTGTACCCTAGCATTTTCAGACTTCTATCTATATCTCCAAAACAGTCAACTTCTTGTAGACAGACAACATCTGGGTTGAGATGTTCCACCTCTCTCAGCAACATCTGACATCTGTGTCTCCACTTCAAGCAATGGTGTGGTGATGATTTGTAGAGTTCTTTAGCATGTTCATATGCGAGCGTGTCTGCTAATATGTTATATGACATAATCCTGAGTTTCCTTGGTGGTGGTTGGTCTGGTGCACCAGAGAGGGGGGCAGTCTCTTCTCTATTCTTGAAAGCAGTGTGTCTGAGATGAAATGGGAGAGGACCAGCTGCACTTGCTGCTACTGCGGAGAAAACCTCGGCAGCACTGTCGGTTGCTGCAGTTGGTGGGATGATGTGGGCGTTTCTGCAGAATGATCCAAACCTACAGGCACCCTTGAGGAAATAAAGGCAGGGCATCATGGTGGAGATGGAAGAGCGTTGACGGTGACAATGCCCTCCTGATGAATTGGATTCTAGAGGTGACGATATATGCTGGAGTGTATACGTTGAATATATATGTGATGATAAAATAACCGATAGAGTGGAGGAACAGCGGTTCTTAGGCTTCACAAAGTGATCACTTATTATGATGCATTGTAGTAGAAGCACTGAATGATGAGCTATCAAGAGAGATCGAGATGCTTGAGATGAATTGTGGTTAATAATTGTGTTTTTGTGGTTGTAATGAAACCCCGCGGGTTTTATTGTATAACCCCCCCCCCCCCCCCCCCACAAACACTGTTAGGAAGGACGGTGACGGAAGACAGGCCTGCGGGAGAGGAGCTCCAGGAGAAGGTTTTGGCATTCAAATTGTGAAACTCACTGAAAACCCTAGCAGCCCCAGTCTACACACATGGCAACAGGTAACTCATTACAAAGATTTTAGCACATGTATCTTGGGCCTTTCTGGAATTGGTCGGCAAGATCGGTTGCAGATTCCTTCACCATCAGAAAGGAAGGTGTGCATTCAGATGCACACCCGCTCCTTGGACTTGCCTAAAATATTCAAATTCCAAAGGTCTTGGACCAAACCATCGTTATTGCTATTGCTGATAATTTTGGCAAGTTAGAACATCAACGAGCAGAAACGTGTCAGTTCTGTCTTGTTTGAAATAGCCGAGGCGAATTTAAACTAGTTGTTACAACTGAAACTAGAAAACATGAAGATTTGTTGTATAGGTAAGTGCTGGCACACCATCCGTTGTATATTCAAGCAGTTGCTGGTCATTCATTGTGCTCAATCAACGTTCAATAAGCGTGTCAGCTCAATTTGCACAGCCGTCAAGAGGTTGAAATTACTGGCTCGATTGTGGGGTTGCAGCTACAAAATGACGCTTTTGTCAATGATTACTGCTCGAACCAGTTGAGCGTCCGCCTAGGATCAAATCCGATTCCAAGGTTCTCCAATGTGGGGCGCCCGATCAACCGACCCTCCTCTCTCTCTTTTGACACACCCACCCTCCCACCCATTTCTCCACTCTTGCAATTCACAGGCGCTGGTTATGTTGGAGGGCCTACCATGGCCATGATTGCCCTCAACTGCCCTGAGATCGAGGTTGTAGTTGTGGATATCAACGAGGCTCGTATCAATGCCTGGAACAGCTCCAAGCTCCCCATTTATGAGCCAGGCCTTCAAGAGGTGGTTGAGAAGTGCCGTGGCAAGAACTTGTTCTTCTCCACTGATGTTCACAAGCACATTGCTGAGGCAGACATTGTCTTTGTCTCTGTCAACACTCCAACCAAGACTAGTGGTGTTGGTGCTGGTAAGGCTGCTGATCTGACCTATTGGGAGGGTGCTGCCCGTACCATCGCTGCCGTCTCCACATCCAGCAAGATTATCGTCGAGAAGTCCACTGTCCCTGTCAAGACTGCTGAGGCCATTGAGAAGGTGCTCCGTCGTAACTGTTCAGACCCATCCGTCCACTTTGAAATTCTCTCAAACCCAGAATTCTTGGCTGAGGGTACTGCCATCGAGGATTTGACCATGCCAGACCGTGTGTTGATTGGAGGCAAGGAAACGGAGACTGGCCAGAAGGCCATTGCGACTTTGGCTTCAGTTTATGAGCACTGGGTGCCTAAAGACCGTATTCTCTGCACCAACTTATGGTCTGCTGAGTTATCCAAGTTGACTGCCAATGCTATGTTGGCTCAGCGTATCTCCTCTATGAACTCCATCTCAGCTCTGTGTGAAGCCACTGGTGCTGATGTGCAGCAGGTTGCCAAGTCTATCGGTACTGACAGTCGTATTGGACCTAAATTTCTCAATGCTTCAGTAGGATTTGGTGGATCTTGCTTCCAAAAAGATATCCTCAACTTGGTATACATCTGCGACAGTGTTGGACTGCCAGAGGTTGCCCAGTACTGGCAACAGGTCATCACCATGAACGACTTCCAGAAGCAGCGTTTTGTGGAGCGTGTGATCTCTGCCATGTTCAACACCATATCTCGCAAGAAGATTGCTGTCTATGGCTTTGCTTTCAAGAAGGACACTGGTGACACTCGTGAAACCCCAGCCATTGATGTGTGTAGAGGTCTGATGAAGGATGGTGCCAACCTCCACATCTACGACCCCAAGGTAGAAGAGCAGCAAATCTACCTCGACCTGGCTACCCCCAAGTTTGAGTGGGACCACCCATATGCTCGCGCAACTCCTATTGCCAAGGACCTCATCCACATCTCCAAAGACCCAATGGAGGCTGCCAAGGATGCTCATGCCATCTGTGTGATGACTGAATGGGATGAATTCAAGCAGTACGACTTCCAAAAGGTGTACGACTCCATGGTCAAGCCAGCTTTCATCTTTGATGGACGTAATATCTTGGATCATGCCAAGCTCCGTGAGATTGGGTTCATTGTGTATGCTTTGGGTAAGCCATTGGATCCATTCTTGCAGCGCCAGTACTCTTAAAGCTGCACATCACCGTGATCCATTTGAGGTGGGTGGGTGAGGGTCTTGATTTTTATTTCAATGATTTCTAGGTAGTTTTGGGAGGCAATACATTGCTCAATCTTCCTCTGAAATAGAAACACAGCAGTATAAGAATAAATATGTATAAGGCTGGAGGAGGAGAGCTGTTCATTGTACATAGGTATGTTTTGCTTATTCAACCAGGGGAGAATAATATTCACAGAAGATGCAGATCGCTTTTCCCTTCTCTTTCATATCCAGAGCCCATTCTTCCCTTGTCTTTTCAATTTCTCTGTTATTGATCAAGAAGTGAAATCATTATTACTACATTTATCTAAATTACAAAAGCATACATGTACATGTACTGTTACATTACATTCAACACATCACCATCACTGTTGGGTTGTGATGTTGATGATGTATCAATAAACCAAACCTCTGTATGTCTATTCTGAAGACGGAAAGGAGGATCATATCCAGCAAGCATGAATGCATCCTCATCATACTTCTCACCTTGACTGTCAAGGTCCTCGGCCAATCTCTTTGCCATCTTTGACACGGTCCAATCGTCAAATATAAAGCCTCCAGAGTGAGCAACATGAGCAGTGAAAGGTGGAGCTTTGAATATGAAAACATCTGGGTTGATAGGCTCAGGAGGGTCTTCTTGGAAGTCGAATGGTACAAAGAAGGCCACAGTAAAGTTACTCTTGCAGAATGGCCCTGCAGAAGCTTGGATTTTGGTGACGACAGGTGCAGTCATTGGAATCTTGACATTGTCTTCATTTTCACCCTCGATATAACTAAACAATCTTTTGAATCCTGTACTGCTGGCCATTGCATAGGCATATGTCTGCACATGTGTAGCTACCCAAACACCTGTAAAGGTTTGGAGAAGATAATATGTCTGAGTGAGTAAGGGAGCGAGAAGCAAGTAGGAAGTCGGCAGCGTCGACAGGTCGTGCTTGGGTCGGTTGGCTGTGTTGTGGACGGTGACTTGATAGCTACAATGGATATAATGTATGAGGACTTACTTGGTCTATACTTCCTAGTTTCATAGCCCTGCTGGGTGCTTACAACTTTGTATTTAGGACAATCAAGGCCATGGCAAAACCATGGGTCTGGCCTGCTCTGATCACCACCGAAATCCAACAAGACTCCCTTGGCAAACAGGAAGCAAGCACCGACAACGAGAATTGATAGAACCCACTTCATTTTTATGTCTTAAATTTCGAATGGAGTATGCAGTGAGGGAATATAGGGAGTGGTTCTTACATTGCCTCTGGAGAGAGCGAGGTGTGAAAAACAAAGAGAGAGCTCTGGGGAAGTGAAATTCACAAAAGGATGAACGAATGCGACCGCTATGGATCAATAATTGGATATATAAACACCCACAACAGATATCTTACTCTTTAAGTGTCTTCATTCTTGTTTCTCGCCGACAGGAGCAATAAATTCAAATCCAACTTCAATCTCATTTCAACCCAAAGCACTCTAAAAACGTGCACATAGAGTGAATCCAATACTTGCACGGCATTCTGGACAAATGGTTGAAGAGGTAGTCCTCCCCCCACACATTGATGCTGTTCCACCGCCGGGCATGGCCATCGTCGAAGCTCTCGATCAACTACTCCTGGTGCACCTCCGTGATGGGAGGAAGATTGTAGGAATTCTTAGATCATTCGACCAATTCGCCAACCTTGTATTAGAGAATGCTAGAGAGAGAATTATAGTAGGCAGTCAGTTTGCAGAGGTTCCGTTGGGCCTTCATGTAGTTAGAGGTGAAAATGTTGTGTTGATGGGCCAGGTAGATGAGTCAAAAGACCCCCCTTCCACCTTGACACAAGTAACAGAAGAAGAAATTAAAAAAGCTCAAAAGGCTGAGAAGGAAGCAGATAAAATGAGAAGCTCTTTACTGGCACGATTTGACTTTTTAGATGAGTAAGTAGTAGTGATTTTGGTTTGTCCTATCTACTTTTACACACACATAACTGTAAAAAAAGCTACCCATCCCTCACCTTTTTCATCAATGATGATGGAAATGTCTTCCACCAAGATGACGGCAGTCCGCCTATATACCCCAACTCCTCATTATACACTCCTAATGCAATATTATGATGCTCCTTAGTATGAGCAGCACTCATCATGGTACCCAGTCCTCTTTGTGTTATATCGCGATGCAGCGTTTGCATATCCTCAGCCACCTGCTGCATTGTTTCTGTTTGGTAACCCTCTCCATCTACTACTGATACTGGTGATGATGTAGATAGGAGATCCCATACTAGAGGTAGTTGCCTGAATATATCTAATTGTTTAGTATCTGATCTCTGTCCTTCAGTAAAATACCCCAACCACCATACACGATTAGTCATACATTCCAATATAGTCTCCCACGACGATACTGATGCTTGGTACTCTACTAATGCTTGCTGCACAGCTTCCAGTTGGGTGTTGCTGCTGCCATTATTATTACCATTATTGTCACCTCTTAGTTTCCTCAATATACTGCCTAGTTGGTGTTGTTTATGTTGCCAAGCTCTCTTTGCAGCCATCAACTCCTCTGCTCCATATTGCAATGCATCTTCAATATGTAGGAATACATTTTGATATTGAGAATGATGGTCAGTACTCATATCTATATCACCAGGAAGTGTGTCTGCATATAAACATAGTCCAATGATGAATACATCAGCGGGTATACCTCTCCTTGTTGTATCACCAGACAGGAGGTGTGTGAGGATCTCGACAGCTGATGTATCTTGGGTGTCGTGATGCAGCACATTGACACAACATCGAGCTATTTTCAGATTTGTTTCCCTTGCCTTGTGGTGGTTTGCTTCAATATTGATCACACCACCGTTATTTTTTGGTTGACCAACAAGAAGCCATAAGAGTAACTTGTGAGCATCAGCACTATCAGGAGCATCCTTATTGGCATGTCGTTCTGCCAAAGCAATGGATTCTTCTACTTTACCTTGCGTCAAGTACAGATGCACTAATTTATATACAAGGTGTGTAGGAACCTGTTGTTGTAGTTGTTGCTGGTTCTCTTTTATCACTGCTATTGCTGCTTTTATATCTTTAATTGCTTGTTCAGAGACTTCTCTACCAATTCTACCACTCCTAGCCCACAATGTTCTATCGTTCTCAAACATATCCCATTGCACAGACGCACCATCAACTGGTGCTACTTGTGATGATTGAAGACCTCCTCTTTTATTTGGGCTATAATGTGCAGCAGCAGTTGATCTCATAATGTTGCACCACCGGTTGTATCTGATTTCCCCCGACATTGCTCTTCTCTTGTACCCTGCTGGTTGGCCATCCACAATAGTCATAATATCACCACCCTCCCTGTCCTTGTTACTACTCGTAGTAATACGCATTGAATCAAGAGCATCTAAAGCATCAGTCAAGTGACCTTGTGCAATGAGAAGGTTGACCAATTGAAAAAACGAATCAATCTTACCAGCACCAGTTGCTTCAAACCCACTACGTTGTCTCAAGTATCGTTGCTTATCTGCTTCACCAACCAGCTCTGGATGAGCCTCCATTAATGCACTACCTGCATGGAGATGTTCAGATATACGTGCATGTGCTGCTCTGTGACGCCATTGCCATCGCATATCTAGATGTTCTGGGGGTTCTGATGCTAGGGCCACTGATAAGACTTGAGAAAGACGAGGCCAGTTGTGATGAGAGAGGTAGGCCCTCTGCAGTTTTAATAATATGTTTTTCTGTTGGACTCTGACACGGAGAGTGTTGAAGAAACCTTCCTGATCTTGAGTTTCAGTCAAGGTTTGTCTAGCTCTTTTTGGTGCTTGTGGTTGATGATGTTGGCCACAGGGGCCGGGTCTGCGCATGGGAGGGAGAGTTGTTGGAGCGGTGAGTGAAAATTGGGGCGGGGGGATTGCAATTTGCAGGAGGGGACTGGAACAGAAACATTGTGCAACGACCTGTACATATCCATCATCTGCATCATCTTCTGCCTCTTGAATATCGATATTTTGTCCGTTCTCTTCCATATTACACTAAGACGTTTAGAAATCAGTGCCTTGCGAGACTGCTCTCGACATAACCAAACAATAAATGCTGTTAACAAGGATCGATAAGCTTGTATATGTATGTGTATAATTTGTAAACACAATCAAATTCATGTTTAAAGCGAAATGGAAGACGATAAAAGTCTCCCTGACATTGGTAACTCCCTGCTCGAATGATTTTGATTTTGTTTCCAACCAACCCAAGCCAGAGGCTCATTGTTTTGCTCAATTTTTAAAAGTTTTATATTAGTGGCTGCTAGAACATTGCTCTACTGATCATTGCAGCTTTTCAAGACAATGTATTTCGTGATAAATGTTCCATCTAGACTGATCAAGATCTCCTTGATTCTTGCTATTTCACTAGCTTTTTCTACAATTGCTGCCCCCAGTGAACCATTCAAGCTCAGTAGAGAACGATTTGTGTTTCAAACAGACTACGGAGACATCCACATGGCTTTCTACGAGGACATTTCCCCCAAGACCGTCTCTTTGATTCGCACTGCCGTTGAGATGGGCATGTACAACACCAACCACTTCTTCCGTGTCGACAAAGGATTCGTAGCCCAGACACAAGATGTTGTCTATGGCAGATTACTACCTCTAAATCCAGATCAGAAAGCAGCAGTGGAAAGAGTAATTCCTCTAGAAGTCTATCCTCAAGTCAAACACAACAAGAGAGGCATTCTTTCCCTGGCAAGAACTGATGATCCCAATTCTGGAGGTACCAGTTTCTCAGTCTTGCTAGGACCAGCTCCTCATCTAGATATGCAATACACTATATTTGGAGAGGTGACATATGGAATAGAAACACTAGATAGATTAGAGGGGCTGGAAACAAGAACTGAAGGCATATTTGTCATGCCACTGAAACGTATCACTATTCAGTCAACCTACACATATATAGCCACGAATGATAGTAATAGTGGTGGAGGAAGAAGCAGAGAGCTGTGTAGTTATGTGCTGGAAGACTTATATTATAGATATAAATCTGTAGTGCAAGATTTGCAGAAATTCAGGGAAGGGGCCTTGCCTTGATGATGGATTAATTGTGGGTGAGAGGGTGAGAGAAATTACTTTCAGGGAAGGGAAATGAGCAACGGTCAGCTCTGTGATGATACAATAGTGTCTAATGTTACTTGTCAAATATATTCATATAGAATAAAAGAAAAAGGAAAACACACATACAAATAACCAATGGCATATCTGATGCAACTAAACACGAAGACTAACAATTCCCTGATGCACTCTCACCGTTTCCTCCATCTCATTCAAAGCCAACCTCAACTCCCTCTCTGTCACTATCCCCCCTACTCCAGCAGCTATTCCATTCATCTCATCCAACAAATCCGCCAACCTCACTCCACCACCACCACCACCACCACCACCACCACTACCATGCCCAGCTTTACTATTCAACACTTTCTTCAGCTCATCAATCAAAGCTGCTTTAGCAGATCTATCAGCAGCACTGACTCCAGTAGTAATGAGGTCCATATCCACCTGCCCAGTCCTTGGATCGATAGAACTCTGTTGCATAGCCACCGTCATCAACCTCACTGCCTCATCTACATCTCGTATTGATATAAGAGCAGACAGACGCATACGAGCAAGAGCCTCTGACAATCTGATTAATGATTCCAGTTGCCTTGGCGTGGCACTGACGACTTTACGACTCATACCCTGGGATCTCATATCTCCGTATGCAGCAGCAAGACGGGAAGCAGTCTCTGGAGTGAGCTTTGGTTTGCATGCTGCTCTTGCGTATGCAATGTACTCTCTCAATATACCAGGGTCAATGGGAGCTAGGTGAGAGGTGTTGATGCCAGTACCACCCAGTTCACCATACAATGACACCAAGTGACGGGCCAACCTTCTATCTGAAGCTTCATTGGCCTTGTCCAACAGGAGATAAATAAGATCAAACCGCGACATTAAACTGGGAGGTAGTTGAATGTTCTCCACCACACTTAGTTGGGGGTTGTACCTACTGCCTACTGGATTGGCAGATGCCAGTACCGATGTACGTGAATTCAATGTTGCGATAATACCTGCCTTGGCTACACTGATGGTTTGTTGTTCCATTGCTTCATGCAACATTGATCTAGCAGCTTCACTCATCTTGTCAAACTCATCTATACAGCATACTCCTCTATCTGAAAGGACCAAGGCGCCACTTTCCAGGACCATTTCCTTGGTCTCTGGGTCCTTGGTCACATAAGCAGTGAGACCTACTGCACTACTGCCTTTGCCTGATGTGTATATGCCTCTTGGTGCAAGTTTATGGACATACCCCAGTATTTGGGATTTAGATACACCTGGGTCACCTACGAGTAAGATGTTGATTTCACCGCGAGTCTTGGCTCCAGGGAGATCTTTACTGACACCGCCAAATAACTGACACAGAATGCCTCTCTTGACATCATCAAGTTGCCAGATAGAAGGGGCTACACTGGCAGCAAGACGGTCGTAGATCGCTGGATCTGCTGCAAGTTCTGCAAACTGTGCACGTTTAGCTGCTGTTTGCTCACGAGTGAGGTTACCACTGACCAAGTTTGGTTCTTCTTGTTGTTGATGATACTGCTGCTGCTGCTGCTGCCGTTGAGTGTTGTTATCACCATCTTGTTGTGAATGCATTGGTGTAGCAGCAATGAGTGATGGCACTTGATTCTCCTCATCCTCATTATCTCCTAACAAACTGAACAAATTAGTTGTCTCCTCCTTGGCAATATGGACCACATCCAGATAGGTCTTGTACACACTCTTCAGTTCACGAGTCCTAGGATTGACACGAACACCTTGGGCCCTATATACTCCAGTGACCATGACACGATCGCCTGGCTTGGCTGCATCCACCAGATCTTGTCTGGCAAACAAAGACACAGTGTGAGGAGTCTCTCCTTCTGGAATGTCATTGGGAGCTTCCTGCATCTTGACCAGCTGCTTATCCAAGAAACAGCATCTGTTGTATATCATAGCTACAGTACCACGTGCTGCACATGCTGGGTTGAGACATTTAGCTGGTTCTGCAATTCTACCGCGATCATTCCATTCTACAGTTTCATTTCCACACCTAGTACATTTAAACAGAGCTAGATTCTGATCAGGTACTACCGCAGAAGCTCTGGTCACCATTCCACTGACTGATACTAATTTATTAATGTCTGAGGGATTCAGGTCCCTGATAACTCTTGTCTCTTGTAGATTATATATACGACTCTGAATGGGGCACTCTTCTGGATCACACCCTTCATTAGCAGCAGCAATAGCAGCTAATTGTCCATCAAAGATAGGCACAGTCTCTGCTGGATAGGTGACTGCCCAGTTGTAGAGGGTACGGTCAAAGTCATAAATGTGCTGACCATCAATGTTGAAGTACTCTTCACCTCTAGCACGAGTCTCAGTCAAGAGCTGCATGTATTTAGGCTCAATCTCGTCGCTAGACTCACGGAATGTTCTGATGAAGGCATTGAAGCGGCTTTGGATGCGAGACACTGAGAGATTGATACCCCAGACGTAAGTCTGCTCTGCTTCACCATCTGCATCTTCACTAATTAACATAGATTCTGAGGTAGCTGTGGCAATAGAGGCTCTTCTACCAGTGCTGAGGGGCTGGCGGAAGCCAATGTAGTAGCCGAGTTCTGGGCGAGTGAGGGGGGTGGGGCCTGCAGAGGAAACGCCCGGTCTGAGAGCGGTGCTGGGCATTTGGGAAGGATCAAAACCGAGGCTCATGCCTGGAGTGACCATGAAACTACCAGCTGGAGTCTGCTGAGCGCCAAGGCGGCTCACAGTGCGAGCTACACTCATTGGAGCAGGTGATCCAGCAGGGCCTGCAGACATAATTATGATCGGTAATATGCGAGAAGAGATGGGATTGCTGATGTATTGTATGTAGATTTATGATGCAGATAGAATTTGTAATGATGAAATTATCAACGAAATAATGATCAATTTTCAAATTAAGAATTTTACTCACCTGCATTTTGGCTGGCTGTTGGTCCCTGTGAATTAGGGTCGGCCATTAAGACATGTATTTGTTAATACTTGTTAAAGTTTGTGGTTTTCATTAGCCGAGAGCTCAATTTAAACTCTAATCTGTTCCACACTCTCTCCTTTCGGTTCGAATTTTTTCCACTTTGCCTCTCTCATCTCTCCCCAATCAGATTACAGATAAAAGCTGGAGAAGAGCCAGCACATTATTTCATTCTATACTTTTTATTTGCCTAATTGCATTTTGAATAGTCAGATTTGGTGTGATTCAGATCCATCTTCCATCAATATTTGCCTGAAAGTGATTGCATCTCCACTATAATTTCTTGTTGAGCCAAGATGATGTTGATAAGGACTGTAAACCCCCGTCCTTATCCTCCAACAATAACCTACCAATCACCACGAATCTCAAACCCCACCAGAAGAACCTACCTTACACGAGCAGGCCTCCTAGATAGGCTATTGCCCAGGCAGGCACCGAACACCAAATCCTCTTCCGCCGCTGCCGACTCCATCAAACAATCTCTGCTTGATCTCACCAGAGACACAGACGCTGGCATCAAAGCCACCCCAGCTCTTCGTCAAGAGACAGAACAACAAGTAGCAGCCTTGGAGAAATTTTGCATCAAATCACCTCTAACCAACCAACTCATATTCGGTGATTGGCAAGTCATATGGGCCTCCAAACCCACCACAGCAGGTGGCCCCTTCAGATCCTCCATTGGCAGAACAGTACTGCCAGGCCAGACCCTCAGGCAAGTCATCACCCCCCCCAACCTATGCACCAACATAGTATCATTCAAGGGACTAGGGTTCATCTCAGGGAAAGTAGAACAACAAGGTATCATAGAAGCTATCAACCCATCTACTTTTCAACTCACCTTCCCCCAGTTGGATGAAAAGATGCAAGGTAGGGCTGGGGGACCTCGTAAGAGAGTTATTGAGATTACTTATTTAGATGAGGATATAAGGGTAGGTAGATTCATACCCGAGGATGGCAGTGATATGGATGGGAGTTTCTATATATTCAAGAGACTGGGTGGTGAAGAGGAGAAGGAAGAAGAAGAGGAGGAAGAAGAGGAGGAAGGGAATGTGCTAGAGAAGTTCTTCAGTGCTGGAAGAGCATTTACTACTCAATCTGAGAAGAGGCAGACGGCAACATCAGGAACAAGGGCAGTATCAACTACGAGTAGTAGAAATGCAGAAGCTGAAAGAGTAGAAAGAGAAAGAAGGATTGCTGCTGTGGAGAAAGAAAAGCAATTAAAAGCAGAGAAGAGGGAGCAAGCAATAGCTCAGATCAACGAATTAAGGGAAGAAGCTACTAGAGCAGCAAATGAAGCGAGAGAAGCCCAAGGAGAGTATCGTAGTGCAGAGAGAGAGGGATCTGCAGTACTGAGGCAGGCAGCTAGTGCCAGAGCGGTTCTCAAAAAGGCTGCAGGTGAAGTGGAGCAAGCACTGGGTCGTCTTGAAAGATTGAAAGATGATGAGAGCGAGTTGACAGCTGCAGTGGCAGAAGCTGCCTCTAGAGTGAAAAATGTTCGGTCTGCTTTACAAAAGAAATAATATGTCTATAGATCTATCTATTTCATGTAAAAGTTCTATCCATAGATACATATTGTTTTTATCATTAGACAAATTGCCTAGTATCGCCGTTCACCTTCTTGCCATATGGATTACTGTCACTGAACCCATGACCACTCTTCCTCTTATAATCAGCATTCTTTGCCTTCCTAGTATGCGCTGCTTTGCTCTCTATATTAATATTAACCTTTGGAGGAGTGATAAACCCAAACGACTTGGCTACTGCCTTTAGATCCAGGGAATGAATGTTGAATGCCTCTTTCAGCCCATGTGAGTTATATGCCAACAAGTATCCCCTAAATGCCTCCTTGGCGGCTTGATGTAGATAATAATTCTTCCCAACCAGCTTCTCTAGCTGAGATTGCACATTTGCCAACTTTGATGTTGGAAATTCATATTCATTCAATGGCACGTTAGCTGCACGTAATAACTTCAAAAAAGCCAGCTCCTCTGGTAGCAAGAGCAGTAATGCGCGTCCTTTACCATTCCTCCCTCTAGCAGTTCTTCCTACTCTATGAATGTACTCCTTGGGGTCATCAGGGGGGTCATATTGAATGATCCAATCCACAGCTGGGATATCAAGCCCCCTGGCAGCCACATCTGTGCATAATAAGATACCAGTGGATGCAGAACTGAACTCAAAGAAGGTAGATGTACGCTTGGCTTGCTTTTGTTTGCCATGAATGCAAGACACTGGAACGTCAATGTAATTCAACAAGTCGGCATGGAATTTAACTGCTGCACAACTGGAGAAAAAGACCATCACCTTTTTCCCTTGGTTCTTCTTCAGGAATGTAAACAGAAGCAAGAAACGTTGATCAGCAGGGACAACGCAATACCCCTGTTCCAGCCCTTCTCTAGTAGCAGCAGAACTATCGTCATGCACCCCAACATACAGAGGCTGCCTTTTGAATGACAATCTTGCCAGATCTTCCACTTTAGTAGTCTGTGTTGCACTGAACAAAGCTGTCTGGCGGTCTTTAGGCAGCAGCTTGATAATCTGCCTCATTTCTTCCTCAAACCCAATCTCAAGGATTCTATCAGCTTCATCAATAACCAGACATGCCAAGTTTCGATACACAAATCCAGATGTATTTTGTAGATGATCCAACAATCTACCTGGTGTAGATACCATGAGGTTGACTCCTTTCACTAAACGTTCAGCCTCAGTGCGTCTGTTGGCGCCTCCCATGACCAATCCATTCGTCTGGGTATGATACTTCATCAAGTCTCTGGCGACTGAATAAATCTGGAGAGCGAGTTCACGTGTTGGAGAGATGACTATGACACCTGTACCATTTCGAGGCATGAACTTGGCTCTATATAGGAGCTCTATAGCTGGTATTAAGAAGGCTAGGGTTTTGCCAGACCCAGTCTTTGCTGCACCGAGGACATCACGGCCAACCAAGAGATGGGGGATGGTTCGGGCCTGAACTTCAGTCATGGCTTGGAATTCCATGTCTGCAATGGCCTTTTTGGTTTGTTCTGTAAGATCTAGAGTGTCAAAGGTATGGGTGGACATGATGCCTCCTACAGTGGCAACCTGACGCTCTATGTCGGGGCCGTTTTTCTTTTGGCGCTTGTCTTTAGCGACGAGGGCGGCCGAAGGGCCGGGCTGGTCGTTGGTGTCTTCTTGGTCGAATGCCTCTTCTTTTCGCTTCTTTCCATTGAGTTCAGGTTGCGTCTCTATCTCAACATCGTTAGCGACTGCAGAAGGGAGCAATGGGGAGGGTCGTGAGAAGAAGGAACGAAATTGTGAAGGAGGAAGTCGTGTTGACATGCATGGCTTGACAACTTACTCTTTTTAGACTCTTTACTCTTCTTCCTCAGCTTCTTCACCTTGTATAAAGCATTAATACTTGCCATTTTTGCAATATTAATTTCTATTTGCTTGTAAAATAAGAGGAGATTCAAAACGATTCAGAAATCTTTTTGCCTTGAATAAAACTCCACTTTTGGACAAGTAAGGGGTATTAATAGTTGTAGCAAGCTTATGTACATTTAATTTGATTGAATTCAAGATACTAGGAACTTGTGAATTCATAGCTGCACTCATACACCGCCGCCGCCTTTTCCAGCCTCCTCATAATCATGACTAGCGCACACGTTGACAGAGCCAAACCCTGGGTAACCTACACATTCCTTCGGTAGATGTTGCTACTATGGCGGAGTGCTACTATTATAAAGCTTCAGACCATAAGAGTAGGATTTGTAATTAGTATATAGCTCTATCATCAGCAGTGCCAAGTGCTCTCTTGAGATCTTTTGAAAATCGTGCAGCGAGACGGTTTCCCTGTAATTATGCAGCTTGCATGCCCATGCATAACAACTCAATCATTTGTTTGCCTTCAAGGATCAATATAATCAAGATACACATAGAAAACTAATAAAAACAGGCTGATTTACAGATTTAATCTTCAAAAATGAATGCTTTGAAAGGTTTCAGTTACAATAAGCTCTCATCGAGCACACGTTATACAATCAAAGTTCCGGTAGTCAAGGCTCAACGTGGCTGCAAGGTATGCGTACTATTTATTTTGATGAATCTTGGCGGCCATTTGATTGCCTCATCACATAATATTCTCTCCACTTTCATAGCTTCTTACCATCTCAACCGTCCGCTCATCATTTCATCTGTACAATCAACTCCTGCACCCAACAGGTATCCACTCGCGCTGTTGCCGCCAGCGAGCATTCCACCGTTCCCTCAACCGACCAACCCTATGCCCGCGTCTTCAACTTTAGCGCCGGCCCAGCTTGCCTCCCCGTAGAAGTCTTGGAGCAAGCTCAAGCAGACCTCCTCAACTGGCATGGCAGTGGCATGAGCGTCATGGAAATGTCTCACCGTGGCAAGGAGTTCCAGTCTATCATCGACCAGGCAGAAGCTGACCTCAGAGCTCTCCTTAGCATCCCTTCTAATTACAAAGTACTGTTCTTACAAGGAGGTGCCTCCACTCAGTTCAGTGCCATCCCACTCAATCTGGCCCCAGAGGGTGCCACCACTGACTATATCATCACGGGATCATGGTCCAAAAAAGCCGCATCTGAAGCGAAGAAGTACAGTACCGTCAACATTGCCGCCACTGGCGACAATGCCTCCATCCCCGCCCCCTCCTCATGGAAGCTCACCCCAAACGCTGCCTATGTTCACTATTGTGATAATGAAACTATCCAGGGTGTGGAATTCAAATCTGCTCCTGATGTTGGTGACGCCGTGCTCATTGCAGACATGTCCTCCAACTTCTGCTCCAAGCCAGTGGATGTCTCCAAGTACGGTCTCATATACGCTGGAGCTCAGAAAAACATTGGCCCAGCTGGTGTTACCATCGTCATCATCCGTGAAGACTTGTTAGGCAAGGCCAGACCATCAACTCCAGTCATGCTGGACTTCAAGACACATGCTGACGAAGGCAGTCTGTATAACACTCCTCCATGCTGGTCTATCTATATGTGTGGGTTGGTGTTTGATAAAATGAAACGTGATGGTGGCATAGATGCAGTGTATGCTCAGAATGAACGTAAAGCTAATGTTTTATATGATACTATTGCCGCTAGTAATGGATTCTATGCTAGTCCAGTTGACCCAGCAGTACGTTCCTTGATGAATGTTCCCTTTACTATTCCAAGTAGTGCTGATTTAGAAAAGACATTTATATCAGAGGCAGCAAAGAGGGGGATGGTGCAACTGAAGGGACACCGTAGTGTGGGAGGAATGAGGGCATCTATTTACAATTCAATGCCAGAGGAAGGTATTACCAAGTTGGCTGCCTTTATGAAAGAGTTCCAGAGCAACAACTCTTAAAAGCAATATGTAGACACGCAGATAGCCAGATATAGTTAGATAGATTCATTTTTCCCTTCTCATTCTTTTAATACATACATGCATGCATGAAACTATTATACTGAGTGCACAGCTTCACATTAGATGCAATCCACTGCATAACAAACAAATACAAACATATTAAAAATCCAGCCATTCCCTAAAATAATGACATGTAGAAGGCGACACCACCCCTCCCTCTTGACAATCAGCAAACACAGGACACACTCCACATGGCATGTCGGTCATAGGAGTATCATCTGGAGCAATGACCACGGCCTTGACATATCTTTTTCTAGCATATTGATAATTAATCCTGTTGGAAACTAATCTGAGAGGTTTTGGTTTTTTTCTCTTCTTCTTTCCTGCTGCAGCCTTTCTCTTCAATCTACTTTTCTTGCCACCATCGCTATGGCCGCCGTCGTTGTCGTCGTCATCGTCAAGAATAGTGATTGTATCTTCGTCATCGCTATCACTACTGGAACTACTGGAGCTACTTCCCTCCCCAATGTCGGTATCCTCATCAACTTCTTCTTCACCATCTTCATTTATACTCACTTTGATTTTCCTCGGAACTTCTTCCAGTTTTCCATCATAAACAAGTGAGTTGACTACAGCTGCCACATCATCAATCGTCAGTTTAATATTACTAACTTTACTATTTATAATATGTTTGGCAATACTTCTCAGTGTCGGCTGACCTTTCCTCTCAACGTATTGCTCTGCTACATCTCTCAGATCTTGAGCAAATCCAGCGTCAAAACTACCACCTTCTCCACCATACCAGGGCCCTCCAGTCACCTCTCTAGCTGGCTCTAGTGAATACAACATATACATCTTCCTGGAAGCATTCTGAACATTCTTCACTGATTTCACTAGTTTACGTTCCTCTAATACTTTCAAAGTCTTGGTGATCTTAGGTTGGGTGAGATTGGTTTTGTTTTTAATGTCTCTGGTCCATATTCCCATGTTTTTAGATTCTTGGATGGTTTGGTAGACCAAAATATCCTCTGCAGTGAGGTGCTTGAATTTGGCAGATTCCTCTGGACGGACAGCGCGGAAGTAATGGACTTTGCTGCCTTGTTTTTCAAACATCTGGATTCTATGGTGCCTTAATAACTTGTTGACTATTTCTGCAATCTTGTCTATAGATTCATTGTGTAGCTCTTCCTGGAGTTGGCGAGTGGATAAGCCCTGTATGTAGAGAATGAGAGGAGAAGAGAGCGGAGGTGAGAGAGAGACGGCAGGGATGACGGGATGAAATCTTCTTGGGGGCGTTGGCGTGGAAGTGATGGGGTGTGAACCATACACAACGCACATCGGAGGACTTTTCCAATCTCTTTAATATGGCAGCTTCGAGTTGGTTTGTCATTTTGCTAACTGTTTTGTGGAAATAGATGCAGTCAATTCGATTAAGACGACGGATATTCAAATTTAGGTAGTAGAATAGCTCACACACATGCAATTGGTCGTCCCTAGCAATGTATCATATGGATACAATGCTTACATCTACACCAATTATTGTACCCAGTCTGCAGTCTGCACCCACGTCTCTCGGCCAACGACGTTCAAAGCCACGGCACAAATAGATTCCAAATCATAACCTGGCCCATCTCATAGACCCATCCCATCATCATTCCTCACTTACATCAATTTATTCTGATAAAGGTACCAAAGGAATGTCCCTATACGTCTCCAAGTTCTCCCTCCTATTCCTCCCACATGCCTCGTACATCTCAACCCTCTCTCTAGGCCATTCCTCCACATCGCTACCACACGCCTCCACCAGCCATGCATTATACTCCCACTGCACATCACCAGCCATTCTATGTGTATATTTAACATCAGTACTACTGGGCTTCACTTGATCTCTCTCCATCTCCTCCTGACTAGGTAGCTCCACTCTGCCAGATAATATTCTGGCCACCAATCTAGTTTGGAGCTGCATCTGAGGGAATGGAATCACTTTCCACGGGAGCCCTACAAAGCTTAGTTTGTTGGCTAATTCTCTGGATACAGGGAAGAGATGTTTATATAGAGGTAGGAGAGCACCTCCACCTGGTGCTACTTTGGGAGCATCTTCTACATTGTGTAGGAAAGGCACGGAGTACTCAAACCCAGTGTAATATATGACCACATTTATATTATCAGCAACACTGCCATCTTCAAATACGACCGAACCATCACTCCTTAGTTCTTTGATATTAGGCTTGGGTATGACATTACCTGTAGTTCTAGGCTGCTGTTGTATTGCTATTGATTCATTTGTAGCAGCGGAACATTCATCATCTTCACCAACCCCTCCTGGAATCAACCAATCTTTAGAACACAAATATACTCTACTACAAACCCCATCCAACTCAGCTGCTATATCTGTACCACTATTAGATGCACCTATCAGCACGACTGATTTATCTACGTATTCATCTGGCACTCTATAACTGTGACTATGAAGCTGCAGTCCTGGGAAATGGTGTTGTCCTGGGAAGTAGGGGATCCTGGGTTTGCTGAAATGACCATTGCACACTATCAGAGCATCAAAGAGCTCTTCTCTAACAGTAACACAGTCTTCTCTACTACTACTACTACTACTACTACTAGTACTATTATTACTACTCTTTATAGTATTCTTTTCTACTATTAATTTCCATCCGTTGGATGTATGTATAGCAGATATCACTCGACTACAGAATGAAAAGTGATCAAACACACCATGTTCTTTACCATACGCTAGTAAATATGCCAGCACCTCATCATGTGTTGGGAAAGTTCTAGGATCTTTTGACCCAGGAAACTTGGAATCAAAGAAGGGGTGATCAAGGAATGACATTACCTGCCTTGGTAGGTTGGTCCTCAACCCTTTGTAACATGAGGAGCGGGCCTGGTTTGTATCTTTATCTGTGTTGTCAGAGTACAGCCATAAGCCACCTGGAGAGCTGCCTTGTTCAAATACTGTGACTTGATGGCCTTCTTTGAGGAGTTCTCTGCTGGCGATGATGCCACCAGCTCCTCCACCTATGATTGCTACTCGCTTGCCGTTTGATGATGGGGAGGAGGCGCTCATGATGATGTTGTTTGGCGAGAGGACGGAGCGGTGAGGCTGGCAATTTCTGGTGTTGGTTCGAAAGAAAGAGAAGTTACTCAATAAAGATAATCTCTGTTGGTAGGAAATATGGATTGCGTTAGAAAGATGATGGAATTGGCTTCAAAGCGGTTTGATCACACACAAAGATTGTTATAATCATTTTACCTGTTGTGTTGCAAAAGGTAGACTGGCTCTCATTCCAGATTATGATGGTTGTAGCATTCAATTGTTATGATCATACAAGTGTTATTGATTTGGAGGCAGTTTTTATTGTTATTATTTAGTATTTCTTACACTTCTGCCCCAGATCTAGAGGGACTGACCCTGGATGAGACCCAGAGCTACTGTGTGCTCAAGTATTAGAAGTATTTGTATGGGAACACTGGTAAGAAAGGGAGCAGTGGTTATGCATGTTGAGAATAGAAAGTGGAGGATGTGGAGACATGAGACCGATATATTCCCAACAGGCGTCGGTCATCGTGTCGTGGGCATCAACCTGGTGGACGTCAACAAATCCTTGCTGTGTGTATAGATGGACAAGGTGGAAATCATGGATTATACGGGTTACATAGTAATATGTAGGATCTAGATCCCAAAGGACTTTATCCATACCTATGCCTGATCTATGTGTTGGATGTGTATTTTGGAGTGTAACCGTTGTTGTCTCTGCGATAATTTTATAATTTAATTATGCAGTTTACTGTCAGTAGGTAGCCATAAATCCAAATATTTCACAATCCAACCCACAATGCAGGGTTCAATGCTCTCCAGTGCACCTACCAACAGGTCTGCACATTTCTAAAACGAGTGGTCTTTGAAGACTCCTCATGATCTGGCACTTGCGGAATTGGTTGTAGCGGACATGGTCTTGTCCTATCATCCTTTCTGGTGGTTATTTAAGATGGGCTACTGGATGTGGTTCATATTGTCAATCATTACATTTTCAACACCTAGAGGCTGAAAAACTTTACAGAGTTAAAGTTAACAAATAAACAAAGATAGTCGAATTGTACTCATAAAATAAAAACACACATCCAGATACCGACATATACCTACAATCGCCTAGCCTTTTTCAATGAAGCATCCACCTCACACAAAACCAAAGACTTTTTCTTCTTGGGAAGATACACAGCAACATGGCTTCCCACAACACCAGTTCCTTTGCACTTCACAACCACTCTCTGTCCTGGTTTCAACCCCCTGCCAGGTACCTTCCCACACTGCTTGAACAATGATCTTGACCTAGCACTCCTCCATGGTGATGATCCAACATACACAAGAGCGCCACCTATTTCCCCATGTTTATCATCTGATCTAATAGTAATGGCCACATACTGCACTCTAGATTTGGTGCCCAGAGCAGCTGTCCACCAAGGATTTGATTTAGCAGGTCTGGTAGCAGCACAATGTTTAGTGTTTTTCCCCTTCATATTTGTAGCACAATTACCATTGACTGCATAGGCAGCCTTGTGATTATTCCATATGCTAGATTGAGCTGTCTTTTTACCTTTTAATGGAGACTTCCCACATCCTTTGTCTCCAGGGAACATTGATCTTGTTGCCAAATCTTTAGATGTTGGAGGAGGTGGGCGAGGTGGTGGTGCGCGAGGTGGTGGTGCGCGAGGTGGTGGTGGGCGAGGTGGTGGTGGGCGAGGTGGAGGTGGGTGGGGAGAAGGAGAAGGAGGAGGCGGGGAAGGAGGAGGTGGGTGGGGAGAAGGAGGAGGTGGAGGCGGAGGTGGAGGCGGAGGTGGAGGCATTGGATTAACTGGGCAACCTACAGTATTTATCTGGGCACATGCATACGTTCCTAATTTATCTAAAGCAGATTTTGCTTGGACTAATCCATATCCATATTCATTATCCTTTCCAGGCATTCCTAGATCCATTGCACTTTCTTGCAAAGCACGGCGTACTTCAATATTAGAACAGCAAGGATGCTTACTCCACACAACACCTGCAATACCTGTCACATGAGGAGCAGCCATGGATGTACCACTGAAACTATCTACCCCATCTTCCCTCTCTGATACATTCAACGTTGCAGTCAAGGGTCCTGATGTTGTCATCAGTGACAACAGAGCCTCACCATGTGTCTTAGTCATATCAGTTGTGGGGATCATATTTCCTAGGTATGGAGCTGCATCACAATCGGTAGGATCATCTGGGTCTCCATTCAACCTGCCATTAATCCCTCCACAATCTACATTGTTATAAATAATAGCTGCAATACCAGAACTATCCATGCAATTAAGAACTTTATTGCAAAAGTATGCTCCACCTCTTTGTATTAGGCATATCTTCCCACTAGCTCCATTGTCCGTACTAAGACCCAAACCAAAGTCGTACAACTCAGCAGTTTTTGTACCACTCCCCGATCCAGTCATGGGGGAGGTAAACCCTGTCACACTAGGATCCAGGGCAGCAGGTGCAGTGGTCAGCTCGCCAAAGAGAGGAGTATATGTTACCGAAGACAGGATATCTGATCCAGGAGCTGCCAGTTCTACTCGATCATTGTATTGAGAAAAGGCACTGCGCACATTAGCCTTGTCAGTGGAAGCTATTGAAATGAGGGAGGGGTATGATGCTGGGTAGTTGTACGTTGTACTCGCACCATTACCAGCAGATGCAATCATTAATATGTCACCTCTATTATAGTAGGCAGCAAATTGTTGCTCTTCCAAAGAGTTTGAACTGGAACCACCGAGTGACAGGTTGACGACAAGTCTCATATTTGGATTTGTTGAATTTTGTATTGCTTCTAATTGATCAATACATTGATCTATTGCAGCCAAGTATAAACTGGCAGTTGTATATGCATTTGGTCCAAATACATTCTTTGCTGCCAATGTAGACCCATACCGAGCTACTCCAATTACTCCTTTTCCATTTTCCAGTGCCAACGCAGTCCCAGCGACATGAGTACCATGGCTGGCATCGGGACTCGGATTATATGCACTAAAACCACATCCATTGCATGGTAAGGTGGCTACATCAACTGCAAAGTCTGGTTGACTTGTATCCACACCATCATCTACTACACAGTAGATAATATTGCCTTTTACTTGAGCAGCAGCTTGTAGAAAGACAGGGTCGTCTGCCTCAGTGGCGCGGACACCATATGGTAAGATATCTGCACCTCCTCCTGTACCTGTGTATGGTACTATGGTATCATTGAGCCCTAAACATGCATCCTTAGTTCTGACTGGGTCAGGTACTACATTGAGGACCTCTGGAATGGAGTCGACCAGTTGGCCGGGTCGGGGCGTTTGAGAGATGTTGTTGGGGGTGTCTGCTCGTTCAACAGCAAAGAATGTGTTGAATTCTTCTACTACTGTATATCCTTCTGACTCTAGATCTTGTTTGACTTGGGATTTTCTGCTGCCTTGTGCAAAGGAGACGAGGAAACGTTGCTTGAGATCAGCAGCACTGACAGCTGGAGCTACGAGAGCGAGGATGACGGTGAGAAAAATGCAAACAATCCTTGCCAGAATGCACAACCTGCCTAAAATTCTAGGTTGAAGCCGTCTCATAGGCTTATTCATGATGTAAATGTGCTCATGTTCGATTCAAAGAGCTGGGCTTTTTTCATTTGTGGTCAATCATTTGAAGACAGATGTCCTGCTTCAAGATCTTCAAAATATCTTTTAGAGATTCAGAGATCATGTTTCAAAACAATGATTAACTACATATAAAAACTAAAATTACATGTCTTTGACCCTGCACACATAGGAGATACGTGGTCAAGAAACACACCAAAGCGTTCCCCTGAATTTTTTAGGGAAGCTGACCCTCTCTCCTCAGCTGCATGATGATGTCGTCGGCGTGGAGAGAGCTATGCCAGCTGGCAGTCATGCTCTTCTCTCTCTCTCTCTCACCATTCTCTCTCCCTACTCCTCTTGAAACACAGTCAACACAACATGTGCATCCAGATCACGGTACCTTTTCACCATATACATAATCAGATAATAACTTCTAAATTACTATAAGCCCTTACCACCTAGTGATCACTGCATCAAAAGAAAGTATGGACAAGCAACTTCAATTCATCTCAGCTTCACAGGAGAAACGTCCAGATATTGTAGCCGAGCTACAAGAGCTTGGTGAACTGTATAGCAGAAAGCTATGGCATCAGCTCACAGTCAAGCTTGAGCAGCTTATTGAAGATGATCGTGTCCAGCGAGATGGCTTCTTGATCGCTTTGTATCAGAACTTCATCGCTGGCTTTGCACACAAGATTAACTTACTCAACCTATCCTTCTTTGCTGTCACCGTAGCAAAGCAAATGCCACCTCAAGTAAGTGTGATCACCATCCATCAAATCACCCCCACCGCTACCCTTCTCCCCTCTCCCCCCTTCCCACCCACCTCATCTCACCCTCCTTCTCTTCCCCTTCTTCAGGATGGCCTTGCCTTCATCAATGATGTCATCAGCAACTTAGAAGCATCCAACGCCCCGGGATCCACTCAACCCATCCTCTTCCTCAGAATGCAAGCAGCCCAGTACCACCAACTCCTGGGCAACCTCTCAGATACAAAAAGTATGCTAGACCAAGGACGCACTACCCTGGATTCCCTGACTGACGCAGACCCAGCAGTCAGTGGCTCAGTTCACTATGTATCTATGCAGATTGCCAAGGAAACTCAGGCATATGCTGATTTCTATAGATCTTCTCTCCAATATCTCGCCTTCATCTCATATGAAACATTGACCGAGGAAATGAGGGTGTCACTGGCAGTTGATATCTCTCTATCTGCACTCATGGGAGAAGATATCTACAACTTTGGAGAGCTGTTATTGCACCCTATTCTCAACACTTTGCGTGAGAATAAGTCCTACATCTGGTTGCTAGAGATCTTGGAATGTTTTGATGCCGGTGACATCCACGCATATGATGCACTCTGCTCCAAACATGCTGCAGCGTTGAATGCTCAACCAGCTCTAGTAGCCCATGAAAGAAAGCTTAGAGAAAAGGTCACCATTGCTGCATTACTGGAGATGATCGGCAGCCTTCCAGCAGAAGCTAGATCCCTGGCCTTGGTAGATATTGCTGCCAAGACCAAGTTGCCAGTGGAAGGGGTGGAGCTGCTGTTGATGCGTGCTCTGGCATTGCATCTCATTGAAGGGGTGGTGGATGGGGTGAGTGGGAGTGTGGCTATTACTTGGGTAGCTCCTCGTGTGTTGACGTACAGGCAGGTGGAGGGGATGGCTGGGAGGTTGGAAGGGTGGGTGAGTAGGGTTGATAGTGCTGCTATTACACTGCAGGATGAAGCTGCTGGGCTGTTGGTCAGCCAAGCATGATGATTATGGTTTACTTTGTGTTCAGTCCTTCTATCTACACATGTAATTAATTAGCACACCATTCCCAATATATTTTACAACATTCATATCTGCATGTATATTAACATGCTAATTATTACCCCTCCTCTTCCCCTTGATCATCATTGCCATCATGTACATCCGCAAACACTGAAAATTCACCAAATCCTCTAGGTACAAAATGATTAGTAGACCATCCAGGAGGTAAAAATTTGGGATTCACCGCCTTGACAAACTCTTCCCTAAACCTAGTCAGCAATTGAGACAGTCCTGTAGTACCATCTTGGCTTTGTATCGTTTCCACCACCTTTCTACCATGCCATTCATAACCCACAAGTCCTCTCAATTCAGTGCAACTCCCCTTGCCCCCATCATCTTCACCATTACTCAACACCACCTCTTTAGTACCACTACTGCTGGTGTTGTTTTTCAATTCATTTGTCAGTTCATCAGGTAAGGAGGGAATCCCCTGAGCGACCCATCTCTTTATTGTTTTACGTCTCTGTTTATATCCAAGGCCAGCCAGGAGACCAAGACGGAGCTGCTTTTGTGTTAGTGTACACCTAGTCTCAGGATCTATAGTATTATCATCAGTGTCAGTACTGTTGCATACATCTTCTTCACCTGGGTTTAGATATCTGAGGATGTACTTCTCTAATTCTCTTCTTCTTTTCAATGGCATACTGCCGGCATCATTCTGTAGTGCCACTGCAAACCTTCTCACTGTATGTATATGTACAGTTGCCTCATTACTATCATCTCCCCTATCTTCATTCTTGATAATAGTATCACAATCTCTAGGGAGAGGTTGGAAGAGAGGGATACCAATCTCTGTAGCAATGACCCTTTTCAGCCGCTCTGCTGATGATTGAGCTGTTTCATGGCAGCTCACACACAACAGCACAACATCATGGCTACGATGACTCTTTAATTCTACTGGTAGAGCTTTTCTATAGCAGCTGGGAAGAATTTTATATTTGAGAAAGTGTCTATTATCACCACATCCAACACATTGGTTCGTCCTAGAAGCTGTGTAAAACTCATCATCTCCCCTCTCTTGATCAGACGTGTTATGTTGGAAAGTTAACCGAACAGAAAAGTTCTTCGCATCATCTTCAATCACAGTAGCCAGCCCCTTTCTAACATACCACTGCAGCCTTTTCTTATCAGTGTAACACAGTAACTTCCCTTCTTGGGAGAACATTCGAGTGTTTTCATATACATTGGGATTCTTCACCCCATATCTCTTCCCCAGTACTACATTCTTCTCATCCTTGGTCATCACCATTTTCCTCTTCATACTTTGCTGCTGAGCATTCAACAAACTACCACCGGTAAACACATGTAATTGCATGGCATTATGTTGTGAATGCTTGGCTGCTTGTGTCAACATCTTATTCAACCCACCCAAGTTGCTGACGAATACTTTATGATGATGATGTTCTTCATCTTCCTCTATGTCTAGCAATTCTATATCTTGTTGAGTAAGAGGTGTTTGTAGAGCTTGAAATAATGTAGCTATCTGTATTAAATGTCGGTCTGGAAATACATACTGTACTCCCTTGTTTATCTTCCTAGCAACGCCATCTCTATGTTTACACAACACCACGAGGAGTGAGGCCAACACCTGCCCATCTGCTGAGTCAGCAGCAAAGCCAAGAGAAGCAGATTTACTAGCTTGTTTGTATAGAGATGCTGCTGCTGTGGCTGCTGCCGTGTCTGATGTACTAGGGCACCATAGTGACAGTGTCATTGCTTGAGATCGTTCTATTGCCGTCAGCCTGGCTTCTTCGTTCGTGCTCAGTTGCATCCACAGTATGTCTGCAATGTATATCAAATAGTGGACATCTACTTGTCCGTATTCTATCATACTTGGCGGTAGAGGTCTTTGAGACCAATCTGCTGTTTGAAGGGCCTTGTCTGTATGTATGTTGCAATACTGTAGCAGCAGGGAAGCAAATGCCAATCGATGGTGGCCAGTAACTTGAGCAGCCTTTTCAGTGTCGAATATGTTGACCAGATAGATTTCAAAGTCTCTTTGTAACCACATTATATCAGCTCTACCACCGTGTACTATTTTCAGCATGTCTTTATTCTCAAGAATTGGTTTGAGGTGGGTTGTGATTGCAGATGGGGGGATACACAACGTGTCCACAATAAAGTCATGAACGCCATCTGAGAGCTGTATCAAACATATTCTTCCGTAATAGTTGTATTGACTGTGGTGTTCTATGTCTAGAGCTATTATCTGAACAGTGGAAAGATAGGTGGCCATCTGTTTCAAGCCGTTGGGAGTGGTGACAATGGTGAGGCAGCCGGGGGAGTGAGGTGGCGGAACGATTGGAGCATTGCCAGCTTCAGTCCGAGAGATGAAGGCGTTAGGTCTGACCGTTACCAGTGTATTGATCGTGGCTGCATACGGATGTCTTCTATACTTCTCTTTCTTTCGTTTTTGTTGTAACTGTTGAAATCCAAAGAAACAAATCCCTAAACCTAACGTTGCAGACGTCAGGGCAACTGCTGCCACTTGCATCTTGTAATCTTAGTCTAGTCAGTATAGCATCGGTTAGATATTAATTTTAAGGATATTCATCAGCCAAACCTCTACACCTCAAAAGCTTCCAAACCTATGTGTGCTATGTGTGAGAGAAGGATCTGGGTTGCCTGAGAGCTCTGATTATAGAAGGGCTGTGAGGTTGCTGGCTTGGGAGTTGGTGAGCGACGAGTCGGGATTGGCAAGAGCTGCAATGGCGCTTTTGAATGCTGTCGGCGGCTGATTCGTCTGATTGATTGGGTGATAAAGATTGTGTAGTGGCTAGTATGGCTTTTAGAAAAGCCTGTTCCCTCAGAAAAGAGAGGGAAGATTAGCAAGTGAGTTTTTCTCTGGAGGTTATTTATTAGCTTCTCTCCCCTTTTTCTTTCATTCGTTGGATTCTGGCGCTTTAATTTGATGGTATGGAAGCTAACTATGTAATGCGCTGAAACCCAAATATAGTAATGGTCTACTCCTGCCTCTAGACCTCTTCCACGACTCATGGTCTCACCTTCAAATGAGATGATCCTC
>Ga0114919_10000231_pt1 | contig 40036 bp, 34 predicted proteins | sample BlataG_FD_88682 | JGI IMG/M metagenome (GOLD analysis project Ga0114919, IMG submission 88682) | Deep subsurface microbial communities from Black Sea to uncover new lineages of life (NeLLi) - Black_00105 metaG | ecosystem: Environmental > Aquatic > Marine > Oceanic > Sediment | place: Atlantic... | reverse complement strand
TATTCCAACTTTTTTTTTTTTTAGGTTAAAAAACGCTTTGACCCCCCCCCCCAAAAAAAATATCCCACCCCCCCCCCCCCCCCCCCCCCCCCCGCTTCTCTTCTCCAGTCGCTCATCCCCTTGATCCTCTGACAGCAGCAGAAATTAAAGCCACTTCTGACCTCATCAAGAAGTATACTTCCTCTATAAACATCTCAAATCTCCGTTTCAACACCATTACTCTCAAAGAACCCCCCAAAGCTGCCCTCGTGGAATATGAAAAGACCAAGAAGAAGACAGGGACCACCTTTTCTTCTTCTTCTCCAACCCCCATCTCCATCCCCCGCCAGGCATTCGTCATTCTCCAAGCTCCACCCAGTCCCACTGTGATTGAAGCCATCATTGACCTTGACTCCACCAGTATTTCCTCTTGGGAGGAAAAGAGCGCAAGTCAACTCTCAGGGCAACCACTGGCAACACCCGACGACTGCTTTCTTGCAGAGGACATTGTTAAAAAAGACCCCAAAGTGGCCCAAATGCTGAAAGAGAGGTACGACATCACAGACCTATCTCTAGTGGCATGTGATCCTTGGAGCGTCCATCTTCCTACACCTGAACTGGCCGGCCACAGACTGATCCAGACGTTTCTGTACTACCGCTCCTCCCCCGACGACAACCACTATGCCCACCCCATTGATTTAGTCCCCATTGTGGATCTCCTCATTGAAAAAGTCATCAAAATTGACAACCCCCATGGCGACAGTTCTCCAGTTATTCCCAAACGCGACATTAACTACCACAGCAACTTGGTAGAGAAAGAACGCCCTCTGAGAACGGATCTCAAACCTCTCCATGTGGTCCAACCAGATGGTCCTTCCTGGACCATGGAAGGGAATCTGATCAAGTGGCAAAATTGGAATATTCGCATGTCATTCAACTACAGAGAAGGGTTGGTTCTCCATAATATCAGTTATCAAGATGGTGACAAGTTGAGACCCATTATTCATAGAATGTCTCTGGTTGAGATGGCAGTGCCATATGCTGATCCTGCTCCTCCTTTTACGAGGAAGTGTGCTTTTGATGGTATGTATACATGCATGCATGCATGTATGTATGTATGACTCTCTTTTCTTCTGCTTCTCCTTCTTTTCCCTTTTCTTTTCCTCTCTCTATCTACACAGTAGCTAACTAACCCTTCCTCCTCCTTGTTCTCCCCTAAATCAGTTGGGGATTATGGTCTAGGTAACTGCACCACTTCGCTCAGCCTTGGTTGTGACTGCCTGGGTCAAATCCAGTACTATGATGCAGTACTCAACAACAGCAAAGGCGAACCATTTGAAATTCCCAGCGCAATTTGTATGCATGAGGAAGACTTCTCTCTCCTTTGGAAGCATGTCGAATACCGTACTGGTCATTCAGAGGTCAGAAGGTCGCGTCGTTTGGTGTTGAGTTTTGTCTCCACTGTTGTCAATTATGAATATGCCTTCTACTACAGCTTTTATCAAGATGGTACTATTGGGTATGAAATCAAGTTGACTGGGGAACTTTCTACCAACCTGTTGTCGCCAGGAGAAGGACCACTTCCAGACTATGGAGTACTAGTTGCAGAAGGAGTGAATGCTCAGTACCACCAACATATGTTCTGTGCCAGAATTGACCCAGCTGTTGACGATGAAGATGGGGGGAAGGGGCTGGTTGTAGTGGAGTGTGAGGCAGAATCACTCCCTGAAGGACCAAATAACCCTGCAGGCAATGCATTCGTGTTGAAGGAGACTGCGTTGCTGACCGAAGCAGAGGGCCAACGTGAATGCAATGCCTCTACCGGCAGATTTTGGAAGATCAAAAACCCATCTGTTACCCATCCAGGAAGTAAACTCCCGGTTGCCTTCAAGCTTATCCCTTCAAACAGCCCACTACTACTTGCCAAGCCAAGTAGTTCCATTTACAAGAGAGGAATATTTGCAACCAAGAGTCTTTGGGTCACACCTGCTTCTGATGAGGAACGCTGGCCTGCTGGTGAGTACACTATTCAGAGCAGTGGAGGGGAAGGCTTGCCTGCATGGGTGGAGAAGAATAGACATGTGGGTCCAGGAAGTGATCCATGTATCTGGCATACATTTGGAGCCACTCACTTCCCCAGGCCTGAAGATTTCCCTGTAATGCCTGCAGAGATGGCTGGCTTTATGCTGAAGCCAGCCGGATTTTTTGAGTTTAATCCTGCAATTGATCTGCCTGCAAAGAAGGATGCAGGGAGCAAATTAGCCAATGGAAATGTATGCTGCTCTAATGGGCATTGAGTTGTCTTCCAGACAGACACTGCTTAAAAAGTTGGGCAACCGACTCGCCGTCTGCCTTTTATACTATTATTACATTGTAACACACATGATAGTTGTGGCTGTGGCATGTTACTCTTGACATCGATTTGTTACTGTGTGGGAGAATGTGCTAAAGGAAATCTTTGCCAGGATTTTTCCCTGAACTGAAATAACACGGTGTTTGTGTAACTGTTGTCCTTGCAGTTGCTGCATTCTGTCTCAGGGAGATGACATCCCTGCGGTGCTGGAACAGATCAAGTGAGTGGAGGCAAAGGTTTGTTGCCACTAGTGTAAAATTTACTGAGTGTTTAGAGCTTTCGAAAAGAGAGAAGTTGAGCAAGTATATATGGCAGTTTCTATAAGTTGTATTGAGTAGGGCAATTCTTATGTGCCCCAGTCCTGGCATATTGCTTCTACGACTCGAAGAAGACCGAAGGTTGGTTTTGGGGGTTTCAGTTTTAAGAGACGGGCCGGCGAAGATGTGCCTTTGGCTTTTAAAGGTGCAGCACTATCTAAAAACCATATGTTTGTCGTATGCTTGTTACTTTGATGTCAATATTTGGTGATAATTATTTACTTATACCCTGTAGAGGCTTAGAACGTTACGGTATACATCAATTGTAGAGATAAAAGATCTTTTTTTGAAAAAGAGGTATCCAGCATGCACCTATCTGCTTATTCCGTCCATTCAAAGATCATAGATCCATCCTTCAATCCCAGATCAACAAGCTCCCCAGCAAAGCGTTCTACTATCATGAAAGTCATCTCCGGAGATCGCTCCGCCCCAGAAGCAGAGATGTCAACTCCCTCCTCATCTTCTTCAGCAGGAGCAGCAGTAGACGCTGCAGCAGCCAATTTCTCCATGCTTCACCTCCCTTCACAATCTCTTTCAACATCTCACTCAAATACCACACACTACAACCCTTCAAATGGCCCCCATCTCCTCGTTTTCAGCGGAGGCACCGCTTTCAACAGCGTCGCTGGCCACCTCCAAACCAAGCTCACCACCCGCTGCAGCCACGTCTTGCCAGTCTCAGATGACGGCGGATCTACTGCTGAGATTGTCCGTGTACTAGGTGGTCCAGCAGTTGGTGATATTAGAAGCAGATGCCTCCGCTTAGCTGATGATAATGGAGCCGAGGCACATGCAGTCAGGGCACTGCTGGCTCACAGGCTTCAACATGACGACCCTGAGGAAGCCAAGTTAGAGTGGTACAGAATTGTAGAAGGTGAACATGCTCTCTGGGAAGGAGTGTCAGAGCCTTATAAACACACAATAAGAGCTTTCCTAGTACATTTCCACGCCAACATCCTTCGACACTCAACTGAAAGGTTTGATTTCTCCGGGGGGTCCATTGGTAATTTCTTCTTTGCTGGAGCGCGTACCTTCTTCAGATCATTAGAGGCAGCAATCTTCCTGTTTAGCAGGGTTGCTCGTATACCAGAAGGCAGTCTGGTTCTACCAGCTATATGTACAGAAGAAAGAATTACATTGGCTGCTGAGCTGGCTGATGGTTCCCTGATTTGTGGTCAAAATGAAATTTCCCACCCTGGATGTGCCACAACACCTTGTGAGGTGCTGAAATTAAAAGAGGAAACTCTAAAATCACCCATTAGACGTATATTCTACCTGTCATCCCAAGGAGAACAAACTGCGCATGAAGTTTCCCCCCTTCCCAATCCCCAAGTGCTGACTCAGCTGTCATCTGCTGATGCTGTCATCTATGGCATGGGATCTCTATACACTTCAATTGCGCCTTCATTAGTACTAGCCGGAATGGGAGAGGCCATAGCTGGTAAAAAATGTCCCAAAATATTGATATTAAATGGAGCTCTGGATAGAGAGACCAGTCAATGTCTACGTCACCCTGGAGCAATGAAGGCCAGAGACATTGTGGAAGCGGTGACTGATGCGCTGAATAGACGGTTTGCTAGTAGAAAGGGATGGCAGGCTAATAATGTGCCTAGGGATTATATAACTGCAATATTAGTGCCTAAAGGGGGGGTTGGGGAGATTGAGGTGGATAGAGAGGAGTTGGCTGCTGTAGGGGTCGTGGATATTGTGGAGGTGGAGGTGCTGGAGGAGGAGGAGAGTGGGGAGAGGGAGACGAAGGGGGCGGGAGGAGTGAGGTATGATCCTGATGCATTGGTAGCTTCTATTTCTGCAGCTGTATCATCTTTTTACTCTGAGAATACTTGATACGTGTAGATAGGACTGACAATCTTGTAAATCAAGGGAGAACATGATGAAGAGAGGGTTGCGTTCTCTGTTGAAGTTTTGAAAGGGGCGATGGAAGTTGAGAGTGGGAGAACAAACAAAAACTGGCAGAAAGAGGTGTGTTGGTGTCAAAATTCGAAGACTTTTAGCGATCGTCAACTTCACTTACGCTTGAATAGCAAGGAATGTACACGTTTGACGTCCTCAAACTGTCTTAAGTTTTCGAATTGAATGAAAAAAAAAAAGGAAACACAGTGATCATTTCTATCTGCAGAATGGAAGTCGCAGCATTGCCTTGGAGAGAGGTAAGATTATTATATCACTTGTATCGTCTCCTTGGTATAGCAAAACAGCTCCTTTTTCCTTGACATTTTCGACTCAGAAATTAACATTCGTTCCCTTTTTTCCCTGATTGATTCGCAGGTATCCCTGCCTGATGGCTCAAGTCTCTTCGTGATCGACAAACCAAAAGTTAGTGTGGTAGGACGAGCCTCCTTGCGTTCAATCGAAGGCACCAATACCACCGACGCCAGCCAGGGCCGGCCGTTTTACGAAATTGCCTGCAGCGAAAAGATCTTGAGAACATGGAATAAAGATGAAGTTCATAAATGCTTAGTAGAAATAGCAGCTGCTAGGGGTGTTAGCTCCCCAGATCAACAACAGCAACAAAAACAACAGCTGCACCAGCCTTCTTTACCTCCTCAACAGGTGGCCTCCCCTCAAGATGGCTCACCAACTGCTGCAGCAGCGGGCGTTACCGTCAGCCACGTTTCCTTGCCTTCTCCCACAGAACCAAGCCATGTGGAGCATCAAGAAGGGCAGCCAACCAATACTCAAAGCTGTCATCAACAACATGAGGAGGAACAACAACCCAGTATCAACCCACCACCACCACGACCATCCTCTTCCCAGCAACGACAAAAACAATTGGTACCTCTAACCATAGACAACCCTCCTTCTCTTGCATTACCAGTTGAAAAAATAGCACCAGCAGCATCTGCTGGCGCCTTTAGAAATGATGATGGTAATGGCACTACTAATAGTTTGCAACAGGAGAAGAATGGAAGTCGAGAGGAAGAAGGAAGACAACATAATCAAGAACAAGTAGAACACCAGGTTGAGGAGGAGGTGGTTGCAGAGCCACCTACCCAAGAAATGTTAAATCTTGCTCTCCATCGCCTTCCCCAACAAGTCAGGTTTGCCTGGATGCAGAAAGCAGGCATTCCACCCATTCCTCTAGCAATGCTCAACATTCAAGAAGGTCTCTTTCCTCAGCCACCACCACCACCACCACCACCACCACCACCACAACAACAACAACAACAACAACGACAACAACCACAAATACGATCTGGTCTCACTCACACTCAGTCGCTACCCACTCTCTCTATCCACGAACCAGGATCAGAGCCCAACAGCCCTTCTCAGCCCATCTTGGACGTAAATACCAATAATGACAATGGCAATAAAATTGGGGCCAGGGGGGTCGGTGATATGGTTGGACTGCCACCATTGATGAGAGAAGGGGAAGATGGCACAGGGTTGACCCCCGTCTTGGGTAAAAGAGCAGCAGCTGCTGCTGCAGCAGCAGCAGCAGGAGGAAGTGTTGCTAACATCACTGCAAGTGATTTGCTTGAGGAGGAATTAAATAGATTGGGATTTGGAACTGGTGATCTGCTTGGCAACTTATTCTCCCCACCTGCTATGCAACCAACACCAGAGTATCTATCCTCACCAGGGGAACCTGACATGAGGCAGCTAAACTTTGACATTCCAGCTGCACGTGCACAACAACAACAACAGATGGTAGTAGGAGAGTTTATACCCAACAAAGCAGCTAGAAACAGGCAATTAGAGTCAGCTCTGGCTTTAATTGCAAGCAACTTGTCAAAGCTAAGAAAAAGGTGTGGTGTCAACTACCACTTGGCAGTGATAACTCAAGAAGGTGAACGGAAAGACATTATATCGACAGCTCATGTTCAAGGCAATCATCATCATCATCAGCAGCAGCAGCAGCAAACACAGCAAGTTGAAACGTTGGCGCCTCCTCCTGCTAAAAGAGCTAGAGGCAGACCCAGAAAGAATAATAACACTAATAATGTGGGTAGTAATACCTCTCTACAGCTCGTCCAAAACACATCAACAGTAGCTCCTGGTACTGCTACTGCTACCACTGCTACGACCACCACTACCAACAATAAGAACAATATCATAACCCTCAACACATCAATTGCCGCTCTAGCTGCCTCAGAAGCAGACATAGGAGCAGTAGTCACCCACCTGTCAACAACTAATTTCGGAGCCTACCTAGCAGCAGACGAACCTTGGCTGAGAACTCCTTTTCCCGGACGCACCACACCCAACCAAATGCAGCAACACCAACTTGTTTTGGCTGAGGATTGTGGAGAAGAAGAGGATGCAGTTGCATTGGTTGCTTCCCTTAAAGCCAGCGTTTCAAATCAAACACCTAGTCATAGTACAGGAAGAGCAGCAGCAGCAGCAGGAGGAGGAGCATTGAATTTTGATGATGTAGGTGCCTTGATTGCTGCAGGACAAGAAGGCAATATAATAGTACTGCCATCTTCACCCAACCCAGTCGACCCCACTGCATTACATATCCAGTCAACGTGGGGTGTTGACCAATTCACTAGGGAGAACATTCATACATTACTTGGTATGTGCGGTCCTGACATGAAGGGCAGTAATGATGGTGATACTGGTAGTGGTGAAGAGAAGGAGTATTACAATGCAGTGAAGAATAATTTCATAGATAGACACCTCCTACCAGCAATGAATGCAATCCCCACTGATCAAGGTTGGAACATGTCTGTAGCTTTGCGTTATATCGCCACTCATAGTACTCATAGTAGAAGAAGTAAGTATAATGCAGCCAAAGTGGCTGAAAAGCTGATGGTTTTGTTAGAGCAATGCGAAATCGACTGGACTAGAGAGCAGCGTGGCAACATTCCCTGCCCTCCAGAAGATAGATTGTTGTTCAGAGTCCATCCCAAGGGAGACGGCGTTGTGCGTCTGCAAAAAGCAGGTATTCCTGTGGGAACCTTCCTTGGAGAGTATGCTGGAGAGGTGTATTGTCCATGGAGATGGCTGGAGAAGGAGGCTGCAAGGAAGCAATGTAATGTTGGTGTTGGTGTTGGTGTTGGGAAGAATGTTGCAAGTAGAGGGGGAGGAGTAATGGAGAGTATGAGTGATGGAGGTGCAAGGAATTCTTCAGTTGAGACGACTAGTGTACCTCTTGGTGACAAAGCTAAGAACAAAAAGACACGTGGTACTGGCGGTAGACCGAGAACAAGTAGACTCAAATTTGAAATTGACGCCATCAAAGATCAGGCAGGGAAAAAGAATCACCAACATCAACGGGAAAAAAACATTGTCAGTCCTGTAGGCCAACAACACCAACAAGGACCATCATCTTCATCATCCTCAAGAGCAGCAAGGATCATCAGATTGGGCGCCACCAAAGAATTCTACTGCAGCTCCCTGGAAAGACCAGCAGAAGACCCCCGAGGCTACGACATTTTGTTCATAGATGCATCTTATGTGTGCTCCCCAACCAGCTGCCTGGGCCATAGCTGCACCCCCAACTGCCGCATTGTACTCATGGCAATTGCTGGACGACTTTCACTGGGTGTCTGGACAACTAGAGATGTTGAATACGGGGAAGAGCTGACTGTAGACTATGACATTGTGAGTGACTCAGAAAAGGAGAGAAGCATGTCCTCCTGTCTGTGTGGATCAGCTGATTGCAGAGGTTCCCTGGCAAGCATGTCTTACATTCCCGATGCAAATAAATGGCTGAAAAAAAGACATACAATGCTGGATAGATACGCTGCACTGCTTCAAGCAGATGCTCAGCCTCATTTGACATTTGATGATTCAGAGAGGCTAAGTAAGTATGGCTTTAAAGAAGCTTTATTGGGTGGTAGTGGTGTTCCTGGTTGGTTGAAGAAATGGGTGGCCTTGGCTCTTGAAGTGGTGGAAATGGAGCAGGGGATGCTACCTCAAGCATTGCTATCCTCTGAAGATCACGTCTATGACGGTGATGGTAGTATTGATGATGCAGAATTGCTAGCAGCAGCAGCAAGTAGCCTGCTGCATGCTCGGTTGACATCCCTTGCCTGCACCATCAGCAGAGCAAAGCTATTCATCAGACATCAGCCCTATGAAGCTAGACAAGCTCCTCCTCTCACTCGACTCAGTGATGCAGAGGTTGTGGAGTTTCTCTGGACTGGTGAAGACTCAGTTGCAAAGTCGGGGGTAGCTGCTCTCATGCAGTATATAGAGATAGAACAAAGTAAACTACCCCCTCCTACTGCTGCTACAACTGTAGTAGGTGACAATAGAAATGCAATAGGTACCAATGATGCTCTCACTCCTATTAGAAGGAGAAGACTGCTATCTAAAGCGACCTCTTCCACACTGCAAGCATCCAGAGGCTGCTTTGACGGACCACCCTGGCTTCAAACTCTGAAGAAATTGGCCGCTTCGCTGAGATCAATGATTGATGAAGACATAAAAGTGACCACGGCAGCTGAAGCACGCGCCAGTTTGAAAGCCATGGCTACCAAGCTGAAAGAGCAAGGCAATGCAGTGCATGCTGGGCTGTATGATGTCCTCATGCTGTATGGATCTACACAGCACTGGGTGTTGCCTTGTCCTGGGTACACCAGCTTTGTTCCACTTTTGAGAAATGGGCAGCTGAGTGGTGTGTTGTATCCAGCTACATTTCTTCTATCTATTACATGTGGCTGGCTTGATGAGGCAATCATAACAAGCAACGCGAGTAGTAGTGGTGGTGGGGGTGATCCAGCAGCCAGCTGCAGTTTGAGCATCGCTGATCGTCGCGGTTCTGCCACTCTCCCCGACCCTTCATGCTGCTACGCCCCTGCATTCAGCTCTGGCAAGTATGTGGAAGAAGGAGAAAGATTCGAGCTGTTGGAAGCAATTGCAAGGAGACCTGGAGCTGCTTGGCACAGCGGGGTGTCCTTTAAATTCAAAAGGAGTAAAGTGAACAGACCGGTTGGATCTCCTCAGTTGGATGCAATCCTGGGTGGAGGTGCTGGGGTGGGGAGGTTGCAGAAATTATTGCAAGGCTTGAGAGATGCTTTTTAGAAATGTGTGGATATACACATAGGTAGAGAGATGTATAAGTTCGTGATTGATTTTCGTGAAACAATCTTGAAATTTGGTTTTTGAATAACAAGTTTACCCTGTAATTGGGATTGTCTGTACATTTGAACCGTTTGATTAAGTTTAGAGTTACCTAAGACATAGGACTATGTAATCTATGTAATATTGCACTACAGTTACATGAAGCAAACCGACAGAGTGTTGAAAAAATAACGGACCGTGCATGTTGAAGTGATAAAAATAATCTAGTTTTTCTTTCCATCCGTTGTTCTGCATACTACTATCCTTATTGACTGGCTTGTACAAGAGGTACTACAAAAAAAATATTGTTTTAGGTGGGACGTACAACAGCTTACTCAAGTTAAAGTCGGCGATTTTCACCTTCCAGGAGTCTTCAACCAGCAAATTATTGGCTTTCAAATCACGGTGGACGACTTGTGGAGTGTGGTTGTGGAGATAAGCCATTCCCTGAGCAGCATCAATGGCCATGTTGATCCTGCAAGACCACAAAAGCTGGTTGGCAACACCAGGGGTAGTCATAGCGGCAGACAGCACGTCTCTCAGACTACCAGCAGAGCAATATTCAGTGATAATTGCAGGCGGGGTGGTGCATACACCCATAAACTGGACAATATTACTGTGGCGGAGAGATGCCATGAGACCAGCCTCTCTGTTGAGTTCTTTCAGCACTGGGCTGGCGATTGTCATTACTTGAGCTGCTGTCATGGTGGCAAAGTCTCGTCCTCTGTCTAGAAGAATCTTCACAGCAACTGGTGTCTCCTGCCACATGGCTAGATAGACTCTACCAAAAGAACCGCTGCCGATGGGTCTGATGAAATTGAGTCTTTCAAAATCGACTTGATATTGAGCCAAAGCCGGATCTGGGCGTCCTTGGGCTGCTTTCATGCTGGGCTGGTGTGTTACCACCCAGCTTAATAGCTGGTCATTACTGGCTGTTGTTGTGGATGATGACGATCGTGATGCTATTGGTGAGAAAGCAGGGGACCTGGCGTTGGAGAATGTGGACGATATCTGTGTTGCTGTTGCTGGAGGTGGTGGGCAGGATGGCATTGTCACTGGCTTATTGTTCTCAATGTTATAAGCCTTTGGAGGTATGTCCACATAAGTAGCAGGGGATGGAGTCGGCTTGAATTCTTCATCCTGATGGGGGTTGGGTATAACGGCATTCAAGCATTTTTGACATGTAACCCAACAGTTGCGGAATGGTGTTTCCTGTTTCCATCTTTGGATGAACTGTTTTGGGTTGATGATTATAGCTATGATAAAGGGAGAGTAGAATGCAACGGATAACCAGCACATTGCCCAAAAGCCTTTTAAAGCTGCCTCGTTATTATATACATCATTATATTTAAAACTGCTGCCAGGAAAAGACACAGCCAATATTGACCATACCAGCCACCAAATCCACATGCAGCATTGCAGTGTCAAATCAAGCACATCGTTCCACTTCATAATCTGTAGTGAACACGGTCATTGGGATTGTTATTTTTCGACGCTCAAGAAATATTTTCTGAAATTTTAGAGTTCCCAATTATTGGTTCAACTTACCGCTCTCAACAAGAATACTGAAGCTGCAAATAATCCAACTGATGTAGCTGTGTAAAATATGTAGCATTGAACACCATCAGAGTAATAGTAACCTCCATAATAGCAGTCCCCATAACGTCCGTAAATCCCATACACCTGCAGTGGGACAGCAGCTATTGCAAATGCCAACTGTAAAATGATCCAACAATGGGGAATTTAGTTTATCCATAATCAAAGAAAACACAGTAAATATGTACACCCAAGAAAGGGCGCTACCATCGCCCGCATATGTCTTTGAAGGAAGGAGAGTTCGTCGATAATATCACAGCCGTCGAGGGCGGTGGCCTGAACCTGATGCAGACAAACCAGTACATCAACTACTGAATCGAACTTACCAACAAACCCATCCAAACGCAATATATTATCCACTGCTTCTTGGAGGCTTTAACGCCCCCATTGAAGCCATTTGAATGTGCATCCATATTAGATTTCGAATATGTCCTCTGTTCTGTTTATTGTTTCTGGTCAGAACCCGTCTATGAGTCAGGACGGATAATTTTAAACGATTGAAACGTTGCCACATCCCACCACACTCCTTCAAGAAGAAGATGAGTCTGTACCCTCCCACGAAGGAGTGATCGCCAAGAGGGAGACCTCCGATTGAGAGAAAAACTTGGCTTGGTTACACACTCCCACATCAAAACCATATCCTTCTCCTATATAAATTCCATACCTACCCATCATCCCCTCTCTCCCCCCTCTTCATCCTTTCTTTCTTCTGCTCCTACTCTCATAAAATTCAAGCAGTGCTGCCATAGCATGTGGCCTATCCTTCCCCTTCAATCTATCACTGTTCACTATATCTGTATGGCCATCTCCCCACTTGATAAATACAAACAATCTAGCATCCTTGTGTACTGCTCCTGTGATCTTGGCTGATTTCCACAATGCAGGGTTGGTAATGTGCTCTTCTGTGATGGCATAGGTTTCTGGGTCATCTTCTTCATCCTCTTCCTCAGGGTCATCATCATCATCATCATCATCATCATCATCGTCTTCATCCTCTTGTTTTGCAGCTCTGGAGCGTGTAGTTCTCATGTTGCCCCTCAATTTCTTCTTCTTCCTCCTCTTCTCCTCTTCCTTTTTTTATTTTCTTCCTCAGCAGTAGCTTGTGCCCTGGTCAGACGCTTGGCTCTCAGCAACACCTCCTTCTCATCCTCTTTCTTCACCGTCGTCTTCTTCTCCTTCTTCACTACATACGGTCATCTCACTTGGAAGGGCCAACGACGAGACAAGGGAAAGGAACAAGAAATTAGAGGCCCATTAAAGAAACTATGGACATTAGTAGGACACACAACAACAACATCACCACCAATAGTAGTAGAATCACCTGCTACAGTGAAATTAAGACAGGAATTAGCAGCAGCAGCAGCTGCTCCCAAAACTACTACTAAAGATGAAGAATCACCTGCAGAGACAGATGCACCACCAGAAGAACAAGAAGGAGGGACATCATCACCGCAAAAGGAGGAGAAATAGCTAATCATAATTTAATATATATTACCCAATTTTATTACAATAGTAGTAATTTCATCATAAAAGTGGGAACTATTTCCTTGTGAAAAATGCATAACTACGCTGGCATGTATACAAAAACAAACTAATGTCTTCAAACCCATAAAAAGCACTCTTGGTAAAAAATTATCTATAGTTATCTTCCCAAATTGTATCTCCATATAAAGAAAGAATTATAAAATCCAGACCTCTCTCTCAGCCTGCTCTTTCATACAATGAAGTCTTGTATATATATCAGTAGTAATAGTTGAAGTAGTAATATCTTATCTTCTCATTTTCCAAAAATGTAAGATGTTGTAAGTTTGTAAGTTTGTTGTATGTACATTGTCCATTGTATGTCAATCTCTCCAGCAATAGGCTCAGGAGAGGTACACCAAAACCAGAGCTCACAACCAGGAGTTAATCCAGACAGCCCGACTGACGCAGCAGCAGTCTCAATAAGATCACACACTGGTGGTCGGGGAGACTCCCATGCCCCGGCCGCTACTTCGTAAGAGGTCCTCCTGCATCTAATTTCCCCACCTATACCTGAATCAACTCTTTTGGGCACAGAACCTTCAGTCCACAGTAACTGACATGCCTTGATTATTTCTGGTGTTGTTGAATAGTCATAGTGCATGAAATCATTCGACTCATTAGCACATTCCTGGTCATCATCATCATCATCATCATCATCAAACCCAGGGCTTGCAACTATGGGGAGACTTGCAGAAGGCATCTCAAGGCTCTCATTACTACACTCCACAATAAGGTCAAATGCTGTTCCAGGACATTCTGCGTCAACTGTTAGGCTGTATGATGAAGAAGCATCAGAACGTTTTTCCAGTACAACTGGATAATCTCTAAGAGGGCATATCGGGGACAAAGAGAAATTCCAACCTCTGCCAAGTCCAGACATGCCTCTGCACCCTTCTCGACTTCTAGTACTGATAGTTTTGTCAGTTGCGCAACTAAACTCTAGTCCTTGGTATCCTGAGTCATACACCAGAATTGGCTCGCTATCAATGCTTGTTTCATGCACTTGAAGCCTATCTGGATTTGAATACATATCATATCTTATGATCAAGTCATTATTGGCAGGAACAGCAATAGTGTAAGAGTATCTGCATCCTCCGGCAGGACATTCCTCCTTGACCGACAAAAGCTCACCACATTGAACCTCCTTCACAAGCCTCCCTTCTTCGCATGAGGGAGAGCCACACAGTGCTACATGCGCATCCGCGAATTCAGGGGGTGCACCGTCGTTTTGGATGCAGTCAATATTGTTTCTTTTTACGCCTGCAGTGGTCCAAGCAGACTCGCCATTGTACATGATCTCAATCCAGCAAAAGCCATCATTGCAGCTACTCTCAGACACACCTTGACCACCTTGATTCACAGGCTTACTCTTGAACTCAAACTGTTGGCATTCATCCAAACTGCCTAGCTGGAGACTACTCGTGCATTGGCTTTCATACACAGGCAATCCCCCCTGCTTGATAACTTGACGACAGATTGTGGAGTTTTGTTCACTTCTTCCTAATCTTGTTTTAATATCTGAAAGAAAGCTGTCATCAATGTTTTCTGTGAGAAGCTTATTCTCGACCGAATCCTGCAGTGATCCCTCTGGAACCCCAAATTTTAATAGTTGATCATAGACGTTCCCCAAATATCCAAAAAGAACTTTTGGAATAGCCCTAAGAAAAGACATCTTTGGCTCATTGTCAGGCTCATAGCCAGGCTGACACTCTGGTTCTATCTGTGGGTTGAAGCTGCCCTTAAACTCTATCGAAGGAGCACCCTTAAGACATTCCCCCAGCTCCAGATCTGCCTCGATACTATTAACTCTCATAAGCGCATCTAATGCGTCTCCGTAGGCCATATCCAGCAATTTATAAGCACCGTCGGCAAACGCAACGAAATCATCAGGCGAATCCATACCATTCATCATTTTCGTCACTTTTTCTGGTATTCCAAGTATGTCAAATATATCACCAGCAACTGCCCTCCCCGACTCTTGACACCTTTCTTTAGCATTCATAACAGCTCTGGCCCAAGAAATGCACCTTACTCTGCGGTCAGTAATATGATTCTTGCACTCAGCATAACAGTAGTCAAAGCCATTCAAGTTTTCAAAGACTTTGCACAGACTTTCTTGATATGTCTCTCGACATCTGTCTTCATCATCTTTCAAATCTTCCATGTTGAGCCTCCTAGTAAATGCAATAAGACCTTTCTCAAATCCCTTGTCGAGTTTCTTTGCTGACCATTTTGCAGTAGCATAGCCAATACCCATACTAACCAGAGGGATGATGATAACACCTTTGGGAAATACTACAGCAAGCTTGAGACCAGTCTTGGCACCAACGCTCATGGCCTTGGCGACTGATGTAGCCACCAACTTCTTCTCAGCAGCAGCTGTTAATATTTCCACTCCACTCTGTGCAATCCCACTCCCAACAAATTCAAGAGCAAACTGTAAAGCAGAAGGTGGTAGCAAAGGCATGTCTGGCTCAGTAAACATAGGTATGTTGTTCTCAAGTGCCCCAACATCTCCCAATGTTTTAGCTATATTCTCAAAAACGTTATCCCCTGTATCTATTACTGCTACTTTCTTCTCAGCCGACTCATCATAAACCAACTGGCGGTCATCACCTTCTCCGAGCACCCCGATTGCAGGAAGCAGATATGCATTCTCCTCAAGGCCAGCCTCCAAATCACCCGCATCTCCTGGTATAGACGTATCACCAATTTCAACAAACTCAAAGTCAACACTTGGCTCATTTCCTGAGATTAGACGAGGTCGTACATATGTCACATCTCCTGTATCTAACAGACCCCGCATAGCTGCAGAGCTGCCTGCCTGCTCGCTACTATTTATAGAGCACCAAGACGCTGCAGCCTGAGCTGACAGAGTTGCATAACTTGAGAAATAGCTGTCAACTAGCTCTTTCAAATCCACTTCAGGAAATCTTTTTAATATTCCCCTCTGCTTCCCCCAAAGTAGCATCTGAGCTCCTTCGCTTGGCATCACATTCTCCACTGTAGCATAGATAGTTGATATGAGAAAAACAATTTCAACTGCTTGATCATCCAAGCTGGATGTGGCATTGTTTATATAGTTTGCAAAGTCCACAGCATCGTCATCTGATGACAAGCAGCTCTCAAATGTATCGGAATCAATATTCAAAGTAACAGTAGGAGTTCCACCATACGCCCTGTCCAGTATCTCAGTTGCTCCAGTGTAAGCCTTATTGAATTTATCCACTGTTGCTGATATAGTAGTCCCATTGTAGCCTCCAGCTACCAAGGCTGATTGCCATTCAAATAGATTGCTTGGCTGAAGCAGTCTTTTGGCAGTCATGCTTTCCAAAACAGCGGCACCAGACCCAGAAATTGCCGCAATGGCCCCCGACATCCAGCCTGGCTGGTAAGCTTCCACCTCCTGGTCAGGAGAAGAAGCTGATGTATCAGTATTGTTGGCCTGAAATTCTGCTTTCAATGATAAATCCAACAACTTGCTGATAGAAAAATCAGCCAAATCAACCCCCAGCTCTACAAGTTTCATTAAAATTTCTCCCTCTGTAGGATTTTGAAGCTCCTGAGTTGAGTTGAAGAACTCGGAGGAGTATGTCAATGAACCGACAAAGGATCCCTCATTCCGATCTGGGATAGATAACTCCAGTGTCAATTCAGCATTATCGCCAGCAAATGAACCTGCCACATTGGTGATGTCCTGCATGTTCTTTGACACTGTAGCATTTAAGTTTTGGAGAGCAGCCTCCGCATCAATGGTTGCATAGTCCAAATAACTTGCTGCAGCAGCACGGAGTTGATCTCTGGACCTTCTGGTACTCTGAGCAATCCATGAAGTCACATCCATCATGAGACCTTCAGCAATCCCAGGGTTTTGGAATAGCTTTGATGTCCATGTTTTTGAATAAATCTGGGCCTCAGTTTCCTGCGGCACATGGATATCATCACCCTTGAAGTCAATGGCAACAGTAACATTACCATCTATATAATCTGTTCCGCTCTGCCCTTGCAAGCCCAAAATCATTGAAGTGCTCAACCTTTCCTCTGGAATGGAACTTTGAAAGTCTATAGTCCCATCTTCCTCCAGGCAATTTTCAGCCAACAATTTGGTGTACACCCAATAAAATACAAGATCTTCGTCAGAAAAAGAAGTCAAATTTTTTGCCTCATTGCTTTCCAACAGTGGGACCAAAGTTTTGCTATTCTTTCCAAAGAGCAATTGCAATCCAGCGACAATGTTTGCAGCCAGCACGCGTTCCACTGCAGAGGGTGGTTCTTCTGCAGACTTGCTGCAGCTGGATCTGACTCCTTCTCTGGACACACTACTTGATGGTGAATTTGAAGTAGGGGTTGATACTGAGTACGGCTCATATACAAGATTGCCTTTCACTGCCACTGGAGTGGAGCGGTCTGTGGTGGTGCCATCGCCCTGCGTGTGGAGGAAACGGGGAAGGGGGAAGATGTCAGCTTGTGATTGTTTGAGTAGCATAAATAGCATGCAGGGACGCACTCTTCAACCCCCACACACTCAACTACTTGGCCATAGCCATTGTAACCCCAGCACATGGCGGCTCCTGTGGATGCCACCCGGGCACACGTGTGATCATAACCGGCACTGATGCTGGAGAACTGCATGCCTCCAGACACGGCCACGGGAGTGGAGCTGGCTGTGGTGGTGCCATCGCCCTGCGTGTGGAGGAAACGGGGAAGGGGGAACACGTCAGCTTGGGATTGTATGAGTGGCATAAATGGCATGCTGGGACGCCCTCCTCAACCCCCACACACTCAACTAGTCGGCCATAGCCATTGTAACCCCAGCACATGGCGGCTCCTGTGGATGCCACCAGGGCACAGGTGTGATAGGCAGTGGCACTGATGCTGGAGAACTGCATGCCTCCAGACACGGCCACTGGGGTGGAGCTGGCTGTGGTGGTGCCATCGCCCTGCGTGTGGAGGAAACGGGGAAGGGGGAAGATGTCAGCTTGTGATTGTTTGAGTAGCATAAATAGCATGCATGGACGCCCTCGTCAACCCCCACACACTCAACTAGTTGGCCATCTCCATTGTCACCCCAGCACATGGCGGCTCCTGTGGATGCCACCAGTGCACAGGTGTGAAGACCGGCACTGATGCTGGAGAACTGCATGCCTCCAGACACGGCCACGGGAGTGGAGCTGGCTGTGGTGGTGCCATCGCCCTGCGTGTGGAGGAAACGGGGAAGGGGGAAGATGTCAGCTTGGGATTGTTTGAGTAGCATAAATAGCATGCAGGGACGCACTCTTCAACCCCCACACACTCAACTACTTGGCCATTGTCATTGCCACCCCAGCACATGGCTGCTCCTGTAGATGCCACCAGGGCACAGGTGTGGTAGATTCCGGCACTGATGCTGGAGAACTGCATGCCTCCAGACACGGCCACTGGAATCCTGCGGTCTGTGGTGGTGCCATCGCCCTGCGTGTGGAGGAAACGGGGAAGGGGGAACACGTCAGCTTGGGATTGTTTGACTGGCATAAATGGCATGCTGGGACGCCCTCCTCAACCCCCACACACTCAACTAGTTGGCCCTGGTTATTATTGCCACCCCAGCACATGGCGGCTCCTGTGGATGCCACCAGGGCACAGGTGTGAGAGGCAGTGGCACTGATGCTGGAGAACTGCATGCCTCCAGACACGGCCACTGGAGTTGAGCGGCTTGTGGTGGTGCCATCGCCCTGCGTGTGGAGGAAACGGGGAAGGGGGAAGATGTCAGCTTGGGATTGTTTGACTGGCATAAATAGCATGCATGGACGCCCTCGTCAACCCCCACACACTCAACTAGTTGGCCATCTCCATTGTCACCCCAGCACATGGCTTGTTCTGTGGATGCCACCAGGGCACAGGTGTGAGTAGAACCGGCACTGATGCTGGAGAACTGCATGCCTCCAGACACGGCCACTGGAGTGGAGTGGTTTGTGGTGGTGCCATCGCCCTGCGTATGGAGGAAACAGGGGGAAGGAACATGTTAGCTTGGGATTGTTTGAGTGGCAGAAATGGCATGCAGGGACGCCCTCCTCAACCCCCACACACTCAACTAGTTGGCCATTGTAATTCCGACCCCAGCACATGGCTTGTCCTGTGGATGCCACCAGTGCACACGTGTGAAACCCACCGGCACTGATACTCTCCGGCATAATGTCATTTTCATCTGCACAGATGGTGGATTACGATGTTAGTGGCCTGTGTATTTGATACAAAATTCACTGGAAAAACGTCTTACCCTGCAACAACACCCTCACAGCGGCCCCTGTTCTGTGAGTCTTTGGTGGGTTTTCATAAAGTGACGTCGACGTCGAAGTGCGGAAAGCGGTCGACAGCACCAGTAAGAGCAAAGCAATCCTCATCATGGAGAAAATCGACATGTTATCGCACCAATGTCTCGTAACGATGATACTGCCAAAAAGAGTCGGCCTGACCCCAAAACTTTGGTGCTAATAATAATGCCCTAGCTAGGGCTACAGATTGATTCTTGTGATTGTTTAGGCGTCAGTTTTGAACGAATTCGATTCAAGTAAAGCTTCGTGTTAAAACAACTATACGTGGTTTGATGGAGTATGGACACAAATACAGGCCCGTTTAATGCGTTTTTTTACCTAGGTAGCCCAGGTCCTGTTGCGCACCAAGCTGCTGCAGTTGGTGGTCCTGATGCGGAAGAACTTCCCGCAGATGTCTCGAACTAAGTTTTCATCATTGTATGCACTTACTATTGAGCTTAACTGATAGCTTGTCTACGGTGGCGTGGCGGATAAATCAATATTAGCCAATATTAATCTAATTAGATTAATAATTAATAGCCTCTAGATTTGTTCAGAGAGTTGACAAAGTATTCTGAATGGGTATCAAACTTGTGTTTTTACTGAGTGATTATTAAAAGTAACCAATTATGACGAGATGACGCAAGCGTGAAGCTTTATACCATATTTGGAAAGAATGCTAGAACCATGCGTCCTCGTATGAGGTGATCACCACACCGGCTTCACTATGGGAATGAGTTGAGCGGGAGATTTTGCCGCCCACTTCCCGCCCACTTCCCGCCCATAACCCTCTCCTCTCCTCTCTTGCATCTCTCTGATGTTGGGCGGGAGATTTTCCCATAATGTAGTACTAATACACTGTCTGCACCCCTGATCCGATCCAATCCAATCCAATCCTTCCTTTCTTTATATATGTGTACAATGAGAAAGAAGAGAGCGGAATCAAAGAATATAGGAATTATCAGTTTCACTAAAAATCAAGACAAAAGGAGGTCAGACAAAATGATCATCTGAAAGAGTCACCCTCCTCCTGCATAGCTATATCTATATATAGAACACACAACAACACACACACATACTGCCATGAATACAGATCTTTAAAACAGCTTCAACTCAGGGTCCTTTTCGTAAAACACAATGTTACCTTCGTCCTTGACAAAGTGATCTTGGTTGAACGATCGAATAAGAGGAGCAATCAAGTGAGTTGGGATGGGACCTGGAGAGGGCTCTGGCTCCCTGTAAAACTCTCCCATTACTGGCTTCACAGCCTCAGTAGCCTCAGTCAAGTTGTAGTGAGGAATCTGTGGGAACAAGTGATGCACCACATGGGTACCAATATCGTGCTGGATCTTGTTGAAAATTCCATAATCACGGTCAATGGTGGAAAGACCACCTCTCATGTAGTTCCACTCCTCCCCGCGGTACCATGGTACTTCCTCCTTTGGGTCGGAAGGGCCGTGGTGGTGGAGGTAGGTAACAACATCAAGCCAGACAACAAACATCCAGTATGGGACAAAATATGTGTTGAAAAAGGCCATGGGGCCAATAGCATAGCATGCAGCAGCACAGATGGCCAGCCATGTGATCTGGAATGCGTTGGAGGTCTTGATGAGAGGGCCTTCATTGCGGGTGAAGAGATCACTGTTGGGGTTGTAATGAGATCCAGTCTTACCTGGGGAGCGGGTCCACAGGTAGAAAGGGTAGGCAAAGAGAGGGAGAGGGAAGAGAAGACGACCAAGTTTGGCAACAAAACCCATGTCCTTGTACAAGTTTTCAGTTGTTGGGTGCCAAGACTCGTCATTCTCAACGTGGCCATGGTTGGCATGATGTGTTCGATGAGAGATTCTCCAGCCATGGTACGGCACCATGATGCTGCTGTGTACAATATTACCGACAAAATCGTTGAGAGTCTTGTTGTTTGAGAAGCTCTGATGACCGCAGTCGTGGCCGACAACAAAGAGAGCCCAGAACATCGTCCCTTGAGCAAACCAGTACAAGGGCCACACAAGAGGATTGTTGAGGGCGAGGGCACCCCAAGCCAGGCCGGCGACAATGGCGACATCGAGGGCGAGAAACGCGAAAGACTTGAGGGCGCTACGCTCGAAGCACTTGGCTGGGATGGCGTCACGGAGGTCTTGGAGGGTGAATGGAGGTGGGTTGGCGAGACGGCGTCCACCCTGTGGATTGGAAGGGGTGGAGAGACGGGGGAAGAGAGATATGGTTAGTGTTTTAGTTGATATGACAACACGGGGTGGATTTGTATGTATGTGTGGATAAGCTTGGCAGAGAAGGTGCGACGGTATATACACAGTGAAAAAGAGGGAATATCGGCCATATTTGGTATGAATTGCTGACGCACCTCGAAGATGGGCTGACTTTCTGGCTGAGAAACTTCAGTGGACATTGGAGCTGCAATTGCATTGACCTTTAATGCACCACGAGTACATCTGTTTTGGACCTTGGGAGCCAGCACAGACCCGGACAATGAAAATGTTTTGCGCATGGCAGATTTCATTTGCACGCCATTGCGAGCGTTAATTGCTGTGGTCTGCATATCTCTACTCCAAATCACTCTTAGAAGTAAATCAAATCGATTAAATTGAAAGAATGGTGCCCTTGCAACTCGTCTAATCTGATAAAGTTCATCAGCTCCTTCTGCACCGTTCGAAAAAGTTGTGGTTCTCTGTAAGTGGTTTTCTATATTAGAAGCGGGGCCTAGTTACGAACGCATTACAAGTTTTAATCATTAACAAATATTGTAAAAGGGGATATTAGCTAATAGGTTGCCACCATGGCGTTATTAACACTTCCACAAGTAAAGCCTTGCATCATTTCCAAATTGGCACCCAAAAGAACTACCTCCCACAAGCAGCGATTACAACCCACTCCCGCTCTCCCACACCTCCTCACATCCATAGCAGATATCTTGAGCGCATCCTCACTTCCAATGGCTGCTATCGAGATAGACTTTAGCGACAGTGATACACAGCTTGGCATTCTCGGTGCCGTTCTGGGCCTCGGCCTTGGCATTGGTGCCCCAGTTTTCTACAGTATGAGGGATGATATTGATGAGGAGAGATTGGAGGAGCTCCGTCAGCTTAATAGAGCTGTCAAGGAAGAAACTGGAGAGTATTTGACTCCGGAAGAGATTGCAGAGATCCGTACTCCTCGATGGACTGACAGGAGAGAATTTGTCGATGACGATTAGACCATTAGCCGACAACTACTAATGAAAAGAGAAAGAGAGAGAGGAGAGGAGAGGAGAGGAGAGGAAGGTTTTATGTTGTGCTTAATTTGATAGACTGCTGATGCTATTAATATAACCTAATACAATATTTGCAGCTTTATGTACTTTATCCAACCAACAATGCCCATATCCATTTACATTTTACAAACGCATGTGAAGAAAAAGAAAACCAAAGCCAGACATGTATCATTGTTCACGCCTTCGCTCCCCCTTCTTCTTCTTCTTCTTCCTCAGCCTCTTCCTTCTGCTGCTCTGCCAGCTCACTTAACAACTGTTGTTTCTCCTGTTTCCTACTCACTCTCCTGTACGTCTTCGCTTCCAACCTAGCTTCCTCCCTCTGCACGCCACCGCTCCCACTCTTCTTCCTCAGCATCCCCTCCCTCCTCTTCTTCGACCCTGCTCTCTGCGCATCCATCCCTGCAATCTCACTCACTTCAGCATGTAGATCCGCATACATACCATGCCTCTCCCATCCTCCTTCTATCAGTCCACAACCTGGCTCGTGGAGGTGCTGGCAGTTTTGAAAGGCGCACAGCTGGCGGCCCTGCGCTCGGGCTTCCTCCATTTTGTTTAGCACTTCGGGGAAGAGGAAGGCTAGCTGGGTGGGGAGGATGCCTGTCAGGTGAGGTTGACTGAATCCCGGAGTATCTGCCAGAAGACCACCTTTTATAGCAGTATTATAACCATTAGTAATACTGCCATTACTGATTCCCCCGTTCTGAATATTAGGAGACATCATCTCTATCAAGGTGACATTCCGTGTAGTATGCTTTCCTCTGCCTACCCTTGCAGATACGGAGCCTACTGCTTGCAATTCTAACCCATCTATTATATCGCTACCTAATGTATATCCGTCACTAGTACTCTCATTATCATGATTCATCTCCTCATCCTCCCATTCATTTTCATCCTCATCCTCAATATGATCATTGCCACCATCTCCTCGTGAAGGCTCAGCAGCCATTTCATGCAAGAAATCCATTGCTCCACCCATCCCCGCCGACCTCAACTGCAATGCATTAATGATAGACGACTTTCCTACACCAGAGGGACCTGCTAATACACTGACATCGTTAGACAATGCTCTTGCCACCTCATCTAGTCCAACTCCATTAGCAACACTCACTGGAATGGCTTGGTATCCCCACCTCTTAAACATGCCCATCATGTCTGCTAATTGCTGAAGGTCTGCAGCTAAATCTGCCTTATTTAATATTACTGTCACTGGTACAGATGAAGCTTCACCTTGGATAAGGAATCTAGTAGCTTGGGCTGGTTCAAAGGGTGGCATGTCCACTGCAAACACGAGAACGACACGGGTGACATTGGCCACTGGGGGGTGGGCCAGGAGGGAGGCCCTGGGGAAGACATCAGTGACAATACCTCTGCCTTCTGTCCAGTCAATGAAGCCTACTTTGACCTTGTCACCTACGTAGACACGTTTTTGCATCTTTTTGAGGATGGCGCGGACAGTGCAAAGGAGCCGTCGTTGTGGGAGGTGTGGTGTGGTGATGTCTACTACTTCTCCTTCAGTGCTGTTTGGGTTGTTGGTGTTGTTAACTTGCCGTGATAAGGAGTCTATTCTAACTTGTACATAGTTGGCGTGTGCTGCCATGACCTGCCCAATAGCAGTGATGGTGGGATCAACGGTGTAATTTGGTTGTTGGTTGTTGCTAGTGCTGTTGGTTGTGCCTTGTTGGAGAGGTGCAGGAGTGTCTCCGATTGATTGAGCGATGGTGGTCAGAGTGCGGAACATTAGGCCTTTGAAACGGGAGTTCGTTATGCATTTGTGGTAATAAATGAGGCATGGTGCGTGTGGCAGTGCTATAGAGGTGATGGGTTTCTGTAACTTTGATAATCCATGTTTGGATGCGATCGAAAGAGTCATGTCGCTTGGTGCTTTTCTAACTGGGGAGAATTTGTATGTAATTTATCTGGTACATTATGATTTCAAACCTTTTTAATTTGAAATTGCGGTTTCTTCAGCCCTTTTTTCCATTTTCAAAGTTTTGTGCTTCTGAAGTAAAATCCCCATCGCAGCAGAGGAGTTGTGACAATGTGACCATAATTTAATATAATGAGCATTTAAATTGACTCATACTAGTACATTATCATACCTAATGAACGCAGCCATCTTTACAACAAAGCCACTCGCTGGCAATTGCACCTACATCTTCACTTTGGCCAGGCCAAATACTGGCAAAAGCACAAGGCCTACATTAAAAGTCAAGTCTTATGAAGAAATTGTTGATACTATAGGCGTTGATAATTTGCTAGAGAGGGATCGCAAGGAAGTAACCTTGGCAGAGGGAGCTTTCGACGACGGCAATGATCTCGCCACCGCTCCCATTCAGCAACCCTCCAAAGCTGGCAAACAAAGGAAACGAGCTCAAGCCCTTCGAGACGACAGCACTAAATCAGACACACCCAAAAGATGTAGAGATGCAATAGAAGCAGGTATTGCTAAAATGCAAGCTAAAGACTACCAAGGAGCGTTGGATCTCTTCCAACTTTCACTCGAACTCCCTGGTGCTGGAGTTATGCGCATGGCCTCCAGCCCAAAGGAATACAGCTGCCCCAGTGAAGGTGAAGAAAACGCAGCTTTATTCAACATGGCATGTGCTTGGTCACAATTGGGAGAGAATGCCAGTGCAATGACATGTGTAGAGGCATTGCTGGATAATGATTTTGACGATTTTAATGCGTTGAGATACGACCCTGATCTGTCGAGTTTGCAAGGTCCCCAGCTCGAGAAACTAATCAATGAATCTACGACTACTACAAACCCAATATTTGGTATCTTTGGAGGAGGTAAAAAGAAGGAATCAGGTGCAAATAATAATAAACCCTGGCTGCAATGGTAGAATAAGAAGAGACTGGTATCAAGTACGACCACTACTACGAGTTGATATGTATGATGGTGTAGATCCATTCTATTTTGTAATGTTGAAACAAACATACTTGCAGGGTACCTATATATGCTTCAAACACAATATAATGTACCACACTAACACATACAATAATGTATTCAAACTAACACCTCTCCCTTTAAACATGAATTATTCAATCAATCAAATCATCTAGGATTGATATACTTTGCCAACATAGCTTGGTCAAGGACCTTGCTACTACCATTATCCAACTTGACGACATATGCAACATTACTAATAGCCACCAATGATCCCAATAACCCAGCTGATTCACCTTTGATCATCTTAATTCTATCTTTAGTTCCTGGTTTCACCAACACACAATCATCCAACTTGACCACCTCTGCCCTCCTCTTCCTCCCGCCACCGCCTTCCTCCAACACGCCAACAACAGCACTCCCTTTGTCCAGACTTTCAACCACTCCTTGGAAGCTATCTTTCCCTCCTTGAGTGACTTCCACAACACATCCAATCCAGTGCTCTGCGTAGGAAAAGTCTTCCTCTTCTTCCATTGGTGCAGCTCCTCCTCCACCTCCACCAAATCCAGTGTAGCCGGGAGTCGTAGCCCAAGCAGCATCGTATGCAGGAGTCTTACCCACCTCAAAGTTACCATCATGGAATGGAGTGCCCATCATACCTGGATGTCCTGGTGTAGCCATAATACCTGGGTGAGCAGGTGTACGAGTAGGTGGTCCTGCACTTGGTCCTGGTGGTCCTCTTGCTCCATATGGAGGAGGCTGCATGCCACCCATCATCATTGGACGGCCAGCCATCATACCACCAGCTGCACCATCTTCTGGGATGTGTGCACGGTCGACAGTGACAGTCCTCATTTGAGCTTCTAGTTCCACACGAACGTGAGTGGCAGTAGCAGATACGATTCTGCCCTTTAATCCTCTGTATGGCCCTTTTCTGACCACCACCTCTTTGCCTTCCAGTAACCTATCTTTATGAGTAGTGATGCGGCCACTCTGAGCTTGGTGTTGGCCATATCCTCCTCTTCCACCCACACCACCACCACCCATAACACCACCACCCATACCACCGTACATTGGAGCTGCTGTCGGGTCGATGCCACCAGGACGACCAGGAGTGGCCAACACACCCCCATACGAGGCCAACTTTGCATTCCTTCCTCCTCTCACTTTGCAATGCCTGGCTTGTACACATGCATAGCCTCCATTATCCGCAATTTCTCTGCTTTGAATGAACAGAAAGCCTCTCATAATATGCCTGACAGTACCATTTTTCCCTTTCAGCACACCGTCCAGCACTTCTACAATGTCTTTGACATGGACATCATTTCTAGCTCCATCTTGAGTGCCAGTTCTACGGCTGTCAATCTTGCGTTTCAAATCAGGCAGTCTGCAGATCCTGATGTCTGGCCTGTCTGGACGTCCTTGATTCGTCAGCACTCTGCATGAATCTTTATCCACCCCAACAATAACTCCTACTGTACTGGCATCTAGGGCTACAAAGTCAAAAAGATCATATTCTCCAATGGAGTCGATACTGGAGGCCACTGCCACCGCCTCCACCAGGTCTCGGGAGAACACCTTGGCTTCTTGTCGGGTAGTGTCAGTGAAGACAATGCAGGCGGGGCCCTCCACTCGGATTACCATACCAGTCTGGCCTTGGTACTGACCATGCATGATCTTGACGTGGCTGCCACTCTGGAAGAACTTGGCCAGCTCAGAGGGGCGGAAGGGGATGGCTTCGTCCAAGTCTAGGAGGGACTCGTCGGTGGGTTTGACTAGGATTTGAGAGCCGTCTTCGGTGATTTGTTCAACGATACCTCTGACGTCTTTCAAGTCGCCTTCTGTGACAACGATATTGTCTCCTTTTATGAATTTGGTGGTTGGGGGAGCTAATGAAGCAAGACCTCCTCCTCCACCATTGCCACCGCCATCCTCTGTTCCGTCTGTTGCCAAATTTTGAACTAAACTTGCCAAGTCATCAGCAGCCGCTACCTGTCCCTGTGCTGCTCCATTAAACCGCTGCAGCTCATCTAGGGGAGGCATTTCCAGCTCTAGAGTCATTCCTTTGAGGGAAAAGGGCTTCACCAAGTAGCCATCATAATAACGATCTGTTTTATTTAAATTGAATGTGTAAGTGTCCTTTCCAGTAATCCTATCACGGTGGTAATGCATGTTCAGTCTCAACCTCTTAGCTTCTTCGGGGTTGAACGTACGTGCAGGAGGCCTGTTTTTTTTAGCAGCTTTAGGGAACCCTTTAGCAGGTTTGGGATCGTTTTGCTTGGCTGCCATGGCGGCATAGTCGAGACGGGGGATGAGCTGAACAGTGGCACGTCCACTGCCTTGTTCTACAGCCAGTACTTTGCCCAGATCTCCTTTGTAAACTCCAGATTTCATTCTCACCCAAGAGCCAGGTACAATAGACCTGGTATGCTTCTGAGGGACGGTAACTGCGTCAACCATCTCATTCAGAGGGACGAGGCGGGGGGGCTTGGAGTGGAACACACCTCGCAGTCCTTTCAAGGCGTCTCTCACATGTGCCTCTTTGTATGCCTCAACGTAGATGTGTCCTTTGAGATGGTCTTGACAGAAGACACTCTTGATAAGGAGAGGAGTACCACGAGCAGCGAAGTCGTAGGATTTCTGCAGCAAGCAGATGCACAGCTCCTTTTCCATGTTTTCGACGCATTTGATCACCCATAGTTTGGGGTCCTTGACTGTTGGAACTAGGGTTTGTTGACGGACTTCTGTGGTTTCAAACTCATTTTCACCCAAAGCTGCAGCTGCATAGCGTTGTTTGCCAAATCTTTCTTTAATATACTTTTGAATCTCCTCGGGATTGAGGTCTTCCTCTTCTGCGAGTTTTCTGTCGGCCTCGCGATGAGCTCGCCTAACTTCAGCCAGGTCTGCTGCAGTTGGGGCTTCTCCCTCTTCAAAGAGATCATCGATGCCTTCATAATCACCTTCTTCTTCATCCTCTTCTTCGTCTACGTCGGCGATATCATCAATGAAGCGGTTTCGCTTCTGGCGGCGGTCGTCTTCGTCCTCCTCGGCAGCGTCGTCGACAAACATACTTCGTTTCTTCTTATTATTAGAGCGCTCTCTTTCTTGTTCTTCCTCTTCAGAGCCATCTGAATCATCAGAGTCTAGCTCCAGCTCTTCTTCTTCCAGGGGAAGTCCGTCATCCTGCAGCAAATAGAAGGGATGATGTTATTTGGGATTAATCAGGAGTAACAAACACTTAAACGGATGACGTTCTGTTCAAAATCAATTTAAATACCTCTTCTACTTCTTGTGGGTTATTACTTGGTGCATTTTCCTCTAAATCCGCCATTTGTTTGCCTTCCGATCGAGTTTGTCTGCGAGATTAATAAGCAACTAGGGCTCGACTATGGGTAACTCAAACACTATTACTCGTCCAGAAGATATCTCTAAATCCAAGTATCAAATGCAGTGAGAAGAAGGCATGGGCGATGCCTAAAAGCCTCTCTCTCCTCAGGAGACCTGCTCTCCTCCTGGCTGCGTGCAGCGAAGCTAGGAGCTGCCGTTTGCAAAGCAAGCATTCAAAATTAGGAGGAAGGGAAACTTTTGCTTTATTCCTTCATTCTAACAATTACTTCAGCGACCAAGCATACGTGAAATGATAAGTCGCGGCATAGATAGCCACTAATACTAGCTCTATTACAGTCGAGTCCTAGTCCAACCAATATTCAAATTTCAAGATGCCACCTAGGCCTAAAAGAAACCAAGAAGCACCCGATGAAGAGGAGACACTGATCAAGGTTACAGCAATGCTACATCAGCATGTTAAAGGCAAAGACGCGCTGCTTAGAGTGCTCAAGGTGAGTGAAAAAAGGATGAAGATGATCGCTTATGATCAGGCTCCAAGCGTTGCTTTTAACCAACCCACCTTATCCAATTCCATATACAGGATGTGTTCCGAGCTCTAGAAGCCACTGAACAAAACGCCAACTCAGTCAGTGCAGCAGTCAGCGATTTTTCAAGAGCACTGGCTCGCAAGGAATTGCTCAAGAATAAGGACAAGGAAGTCCGTCTCTACATCGCAGCTTGCTTTGTACAGGTCATGAGACTCCACGCACCAGATTCTCCCTACACAGAGCAGCAATTGAAGGAATTCTTCCGCTATGTCCTCCTTGCCTTTCAAGAGCTCAGCGACCCAGACGTTCCCTACTTCCACCTCTGCATGTCCATCCTCCTAGCAGCAGCTCAAGTCAAATGCTGTGTCTTGGCGTTAGATCTAGGAGATCAAGACCTTCTCAACTCCATGTATGCAGCCCTCCTCGACTCTGTCAACCAAAACAATGCTGACCGCATCCAGGGCCCCGTCCAGGACATCATGTGCCCTCTCATCGAGGAAGGAGATGAAGTCAGCCAGCCTCTTTTAGACGCCCTCTTGTCCCACCTCTCCCCTGCTTCCAGATCATATTCACCAGCAGGATACACCCTAGCTCAATCCATATTGAGGCGCACTCAACAGACCATTCAACCCTCTCTCCAAAAGTTCCTCTCATGCGCCCTGGAAGGCAGAAGAACAGAATCAGAGCTCCGTGAAGATCCTCACGCTCTCATTCTCTACATCTATGAAACCATCCCGCAAGTTCTCCTCCCTGTCCTGCCCCACGTCGTTCCTGAGCTCCACCACGAGTCGGAGGAACGCCGCCTGAGAGCCGTGGATCTCCTGGGTCGTCTGTTCACCGCTTCCCCAAGCAGGAGTGGAAGGCTGCTGATTGAATATGCTGCACTGTTGGAAGAACTCCTGGGGAGACTGCAAGATCGTACTGTAGAAGTCAGAATGCGTGTGTTGAGTCATATTCCCTATCTGGCTGACGCCTGTCCCAATTTTGACCTCACCGTCAAAGTGCTGCAGGCAGTGGCCCTCAGAACTATGGACATGGATGACCGCGTACGTGGAGCAGCCACCAGAGCCTTTGCATCGATGACAGCCACCCGTCCCTGGCTTATCCAAGACAGGAGGAGCCTGGAACCCCTGCTGCAGCGTTTGCGAGATAAGAAGGTTGCAGTCAGGCGTGAAGCTGCCTCTTCTTTGGCCCAACTTCTCAGAACATGGTCTCTTAAAAGTGAAGATGGAGGTCCTTCTGCCTCTGAGAATGATGATGAAGATGAATTGGTGGAGGATGGTGATATTCCCAAGGACAAAAGAAGGAACAACACAAAGAAGGGTAAAACGAATAGTGGTGGTGATGCAAACGGTGATGACGACGAAGACAATGAGGATGCCACCAAGCAACAGCAGCAGCAGCCACAGCAACAACAACTCCCACCAGGAACCTCAACCTCCAGACCCAACCCCGCCCTCATCTCCTACCTGGCATCCAAGCTGCTCATTACTGCCACCACTGACAAGAAGGTGGGCAGTCACTTGATGGGCGTCATTTTCAGAAATGGAATCTTCCCCAGAAAGCTGTCTGTAACAGTAGCTGCCCAGTACTGGGAGCTAATGTGGGCAGATAGCAGCAATATTATTATTGGTGGTGGTGGACATCAGGGTTCAGGAGGGAGGAAGGCTGCACTGGCTCTGATGAAGCAGAAAATTGAACTGCAGCGTAAGGTGCAGTATCTGCTGAGGTTGAGGACTGTTATCAAGGAACAAAGGGCTAGTGTCGGTAATAATAACAGTGCTCCAACTGCTGCAGATGGTGGTAAGGATAATAACAAAAAAAAGAAGACTACTACTAGTGATGGTAATGGTGTAGATAAGAATGAAGGAGATGGACCAAGGCAGCTGACCAGCGAAGAAGCAGCAACTCTCCTGACAAAAGCCCTCTCCTCCATCGCTCCCATGCTCAAAGATGTCGACAGAGCAGCAGCAGAAGGCCTCCAGAGATTATGGAACATGAAGGATAACTACATCTTCTATGCTCTCACCACCCTTGCCACATTTGGGACCTCTGCCAGAGACGCAGCTGAAGCAGCCAAAGAGTTGACTCAAAGGGTAGGCAACAAGGGCTGTGCAGCTGAAGTTGCTCGCTCCCTAGCTGCCCGTCTCTCTCCCACCGTCCTGAGCCCTGAGGTGCTGAGAGCAGTGATATCACATGCTGGAGAATCAGAAGCAGCACAGACTCTGCTGTCTGACATTGCTACGCATGCTGCTCCCTTGTTTGCTCAAAGTTTGGATGCAATTCTGACGTTGTTTGATGAAGATGATGCTTTGTTGGCTGAGAGCGGTGCTCGTTTGTTGGGATCTGCTGGTAGGCATATTATTGCTTACAAACGTGCTTCTCTTGCTGAAAACAGTGGTGCTGGTGATGTGGAAAAGAAAAACAAGAAGAATTCCAACAACAACAATAATAAGAAGAACATCAATGATAGTACCACCCAACTCATCTCCCCCAAAGTCCAAAAAGCCCTCAGAGAAATGTGTTTTGGCAACAACGTAGCTCGAGTCAAAGCCGCAGTTGTCGCCCTCGTAGTAGCAGCCGGCCCAACCGAAGCTTCCCCCATAATGAATGACATCTGCTCCGAGCTCATGGAATCAATGCGAGACAATGCGGCCACTCTTCAAGACCCCCGCCGTCTCCTTGCTCACATGAAGGTCATGTCAATGGTGGGCAGACTGCTCCCTATTCTTTTTGCAGACTGGGTGGAAGAGTTTGCTGATTTTGTGCTGAACATTCTCCTTCCAAGTGATAGACTCCCTGCAATCGGTATTGGCGGCAATACCGGTGCAGGTCCTGCACATGGAAATAAACTGGGGGTAGATGTACAAAGTCCACTGGGAGTGAAGTGTGCAGCTCTCAAGACATTGGCACAGAGCTTGGTTCCAGAGTCACCAGACGTCAGACCTCCAGAAACGACAGCAAGAGTGGCGGCACTGACAATTAAGAAACTGTGTGACCTGACTGATGAGGACCCTGGTGCAGTAGCGTTGCGTCCATTTGCTATTGAATGGCCCTCTGAAGATGAAGAGGATGAAATGGGGGAGGAGGAGAGTGAAGCAAGCATAGAAGCAGCTTGGGTGAGATGCTGCGCAATGGCTGCCTTGTTCCGTCTAGCTCGTTCCCACGACTCTGCCATGGATGCCAAAGACTACGTCACCATGGCTAATGGCTGTCAAGATCAAAATCCCGAGGTGCGCAAAATAGTAGTCAAGAAGCTGTCTAAGCTGATTCACTACTACCTCAAGAAGAAGAAGCAGACCAGTCCTCAGAGAACCGCCAAATATGCTGCTCTCCTGGCACTCAGTGGAGTAGATGGGCAGGAGGGGGTCCAACGTGCAGCCTATACAACTCTCAGCTATTACATCAACAACAGAAGAGCTGCAGTGATGGCAGCAGCCAAGGCTGCCCAGGATACTACCACTGGCGGCGCCAATGGTGCTACTACCAATGCTGCTTCTGCTGCTGGAAAAGATAAAACCATGATTAATGACATGCCAGAGTTCCTCCTCACATTCCTGGTCTTCATCTTGGCTCATCACGACGACTACACCGAAGACATGTACACCGACCCTCCTCAACCTGGCGATAACATTGACGCTCATCGCTTGTCTTGTTTCCAACGCATGCTCCAATTTGCTCTAGAACCACTCATCCTCCCTCCTTCAGACCACACCAACCCAGATAAGATTGCCAAGCTGATGCCGGCTAGCATGAAGCTTCTCAGGCAGCTCAAGCACTGTGATGCGTGCTCTGTGGTAGACAGAGAGATAGACGAAGTGGCCACTGTGCATGCCAGACAGATCTGTGATATGGGACTGGCCCTGGTCAAAGCCATCAGTGATAAGCTTACAAAGGATAACACCAGGAAACCCGAAAGATTCCCTGGAGCAGTGAGTCTTCCCCGAATGTGCTTCAAACCCAAAGAACTGAAGAAAGGATTAGAAGCTGAAAAGCACTATGATGGGAGTGATTTGCCTGCTGGTCATTTTCTGTGGCTGAATCATCACTTTTTTGCTGCATTGTATGGTGGTGTGACTGGTCTGCCTGTGGTGAGGAGAGTGCCTACTACTACTAATAGAGGTGGTAAGAAGGCTGCAACTGCCAAGCAGATCAAGAACAACAACAATGATAGTATGGATGATGATGAGGACGGTGATATTGATATGGCTCTTGCTGATTCTGAGGATGATGTAGAGGTGGAGCAAGGACCTGCGAGACACAAGAAGCACCACCACCACCTGCAGCAGCAGCAGATCAAAAAGGAAGGCAAGAAGAGAGCTGCTGCTGCTGGTGCTGCTGTAAGTGGAGGTAATGGAAATGGTAATGGAGATGGCAGGTCAAAGAAGGCTAAGAAGCAGCATGAAGAGCCTAAAGGTAAAGAAATAGCAGTGGTAATACTAGATGCTAGAAAGCAGCCTAGTCGTAAAGGTAAGGCAGCTGTAGAGTATGCAGAAGAAGATGAACATGGGGGAGAGAGTAGTAGTAGTGGATGGGAAGATGATGATGGCGATGAGGAGATGGAGGTGGGTAGTCAAGGGAGGAGATCATTCAGTGCTGAGGAAGAGAATAAAGGGGAGAAGATGAACAAGAATGTGAGCATTAAGGCTGGAGGAAAGAAGGCGGCTACTGGAGCTGCAGCCAACAAGAAGAAGGCTGCTGCTGCTGCTGGCAGAGCAGGAGGCGTCTTGAAAGCGGTGAAAGCTCGAGGGAATTTGGTGGGGAGTTAGAAGAAGAAGTAGCGTTTGTGTGTATAGATTTTGTAAGTTCCTTTTTTTTGTAGTGATGGGATGGTGTTACAATAGATGGTTGGAGTAACATGAGAGCCTTGATATGGATCAAAAAAGGCAATGAGATTGCAATGATAATCTTGAGTCTTCATCTTTTGATCAGTTGATGTTAGACGAAACCTTCGTATCCTGGTGCCAATCGCACGGATCCATCATAAATGGCATATCATGCCAACCTGTTGATCACGGGTATCGAGGAATCGTAGCAACTAGAGATTTAGCTGCCAATGAAGTCATCCTCCAAACTCCCCACCGACTCCTCCTCTCCAACACTTCCCACACCCATCAATTCAAAGATGCCCTCCTTTCCTTCCAACAGCAACATCAAAAACCCCTCACCTCATTCCAAACCCTAGCATGCCTCCTCATATATGAATCATGCCAAGGACCCTCTTCATTCTGGGCGCCTTATCTCGCTACCATCCCCCCCAACTACACAACCCATGAGCACCTCTCCCCACAAGACATTGCCGCTCTTCAACTCCCTTCTGCCATCACCAAACTTCATAGTTACAGGCAGAAGGCCATACAAATTTGGAAACAAGCCCGGCCATTCCTCCTACATTTTTTCAAATTCATAAATATTCAAGGAAAAGAACTAATATTCAAGGAAAAGGAAGAGGGGTGGCCAACTTCTTGGGAGGCCTGGGCCTGGGCTTCTGCCACTCTTAATTCTAGGACAATGCATATAGCTGAGGATCCTACTGTTGGGGTATTGAATCCATATGGTGATATGTTTAATTATTCGCCACCACCTCCCCCTATAACATCAAACTTTCCTTTCATTACTCACCAAAATAGTAGAGAAGAAGAAGATGGAACACAAGAAGATGATGATGTTCCAGCAATAGGAGGGGATGGTAGTATGAACGAAGCGACTGGGTACTATGAAATCAAGACAAGTAAATTTTATAAGAAAGGTGATCAGGTTTTCTTGTGTTACGGTAGATATACAAATATAGAGTTGCTGATTCATTACGGCTTTGTATTGCCCAGCAATAATAATGCGCATGATACAGTAATGATGCCACTAGAGTACTTTCCACCATCTGTAGTCGAGCAACTGAACCACGGCGGTGGCGCCAATGGTGAGGCAGAGTGTTATCTACATGCTGATGGGAGACCTTCCTGGATGCTGGCAAAAGCAGTGAGGCAGGGGGTGTTGAGTGGTGGTGAGAGGAAGAGGGTGGGATACAGGGCGTTGGGTGGAGAGATGGTCTCGGAAAACGGGGAGGCGGAGGCTGTGAGGGTGATGAGAGAAGCGTGTAGGAAGATGTTGTTGAATACGGGTAACGATGGAGGAGGAGGGCTGGGAAGGACGGCGGTAGAAGAGGATGAGGAGATGTTGTCGAGAGGTGGATTGTAGGATACAATGAGGGTGGTCGTAGAATGGAGGGTGGAGCAGAAGAAAATAGTGAAAAGGTGCCTGGAGAGGATGGAAACCTGGAGTCGACGGCGGGCGATGGGAGGAAGGGAAGGTAAATTGAGCTGGATTTAGGCATTGTTAGTTAGTTCCAATGTATTTTATGTATAGTAGCTACTTGATAAGACTCATAGAGATCATTACTCTACAGAATGGCGAAATATTTATTTTGTGGAGATGTAAATGGGAGATTAGACACACTGTTTAAACGTGTTGGATCTGTCAACAAATCCAATGGACCTTTCAAAGCAGTTGTTTGTGTAGGGGCCTTCTTTCCCCCACAGGGTACGTTTTGTATTCCAATCCCAATCACCACTCTCTCTTTCCCGCCGTCACACTCAACACTCGACACACACGCCCCCTCCTTCACAGGCTCTGATGACGACCCTTGCCCAGCTGATACACTCCGCTACTTCACTGGTGAGAAGCAACCCCCACTCCCAACCTATTTCATTGGAGGTTTTGGTGCAGGTAGCAAACAAGCCCTCTCCGTTCTCAAAGACACCAACAAAGATAAAGAAGACGGGGGTGCCACACCACCAATGCTCAACTATCTCGGATCATCAGGTGTCTCTCAAATACAAGGCCTCACTGTAGCCTACTTAGATGGAACATACAATCCGAGTGCATTTGAAGACGTCTCATCATCATCATCAACATTGTCAAATCGATATTACAAGATATCAGATGTAGACATCCTTAAACATCACATTGCCCACACAGATGGCGATATCGACCTCCTCCTCACCAATCAATGGCCCTTTGGAGTAGGTAATGCCAACTTCCCTCTGACTCCTCAATCATCACCAAAACCACCAGATCCAGGACCAGAAGAACACCAGCAACAGGTACCAGATATGGATACTCTATGTTGCTCTCCCCACGCAGCAGAGCTGGCTGTCTTGGCCAGGCCTAGGTACCATTTTACCACAGCTACATCTTCATCTTCATCTTGTAGTAATAGTGACAAAGGTGTTTTCTATGCAAGGCAACCATACCTAAATAAAAATCTAGGAGCTGGATCCCATGTGACTAGACTCATTGCCCTGGGCGACGTAGGTAACAAGAATAAGCAGAAATGGCTGCATGCTCTAGCCCTGACTCCTGCTAATGAAATGAGCGCTGAGGTGTTGCATGCTGTGCCTGCTGGGACTACACCGTGTCCTTATACCTCAGCTCCAAGAATAGGAGGTGGTGGTGGTATGGATACTGGTGGACAAAAGGGCATGAGTAATATGAATATGAGTAATATGAATATGAGTAGTAAGAGGCTTCGTCCTGCAGCACCAAGCCTGGGAAGGTCTGACATATCAAAGGATAAATCCAAGATGATCTTTGCACGTAACGTCCCATTTGCTGCTACAGAAGAGGACATAATTGCCTTCTTTTCCCAAGCTGGGCAAGTGATTGATGTTGTGAGGAGGACGAGTAATCAGACTGGGAAGCTGAATTCATTCTGTCATGTGCAGTTTGCCAGTGAAGAAGATAAGAATAAAGCGTGTCAATTGCATGGATCTGTGTTTATGGGGAGAACGTTGACTGTAGAGCCGGCTAATTTTGAAGAGAAACGTACTATTGCAGATGGTGGTGAGGATGGAGGTGGAGGTGATAATGATAAAGTAAAGAAGCAAAGAGTGCAGAAACACGCAGCAGCAGAACCAAACCCCAATTGCTGGTTCTGCTTGAGCAATCCCAAGGCTGACACTCACCTAGTGGTAAGCATAGGAGAAGAATGCTACTTGGCAGTAGATAAAGGTGCTATAACAGATAAACACATATTGATTTTGCCAGTAGAACACTACCCATGCACTCTAGCAGCTCCACTAGGGGCAATGGGAGAAATGGCCAGGTACATGTCAGCGCTGAAGAGCTGCTATGCTGGGAGTGGTCTGCAATTTTTAGGATTCGAGCGCTACATGGCCCTAAGGAAAAGTGGAGGCAACCATTGCCATATCAACTGTATAGGAATCCCTACTGCAGCAGCCTCCAAAGCAAGGGAAACGTTCGAAAAGCTAGCCGCACAACATGGGTTTGAATTTCAACACCTGCCAAAAGCAGCCACTGATGATGATGGTCGTCAGCAGTTGCATCAAGCAGTAGGGGAGGGGGAGTACTTTGTGGCGCTATTGCCGGATGGATCCAGGTTGGTGCATCAGATTCAGTATGGGGAGAGGCACCCGTTGACTTTTGGGAGAGAGGTGTTGGCCCAATTGGTGGGGCAGCCAGAGAGGGCAGAGTGGAAGACGTGTGCAGTTGGTGAGGAGGAAGAAGTGGCTAGATGTGAGGCGTTCAAAGCTGCATTTAGCAAGTATGATATAATGGCCACTGATGTGTAAACATCACAATGTATCTATGTACTGTCTGTCTGTATTATTATTACATTAAATATAAAGGAAGGTAGGTTTAGGAAGGTTGAAAATTAGGACTATTTACTAAAGAATACATACATACACGCACTGGCCTACCAGGTAATAATAATAGAAGAACAATGATGCTTAATGCACATACAACTCCATCAACCACCAATTTTAATCATAGCCCTATTTTTAGCCTTGGCAAGCTCAAACATTCCAGCATGCGCTGCCTTCTTCTTATCTATAGCCACTGATATAACTTGCCTCAGCTGCTCGTCACTAGCCCCTTCCCTCATTGCATCCCTCAGGCTTACTTCGTTAGCTCCAAATAGACATACCTTTAGGTTGCCATCTGCCATGATTCTGACTCTGTTGCAGTCGGAGCAGAAGGCTGATGTCATGGAGGTTATGAAGGAGATGGTACCCGCATGACCTGGAATTTGGAAGTTCTTGGCTACTTCTCCTACTGGATCTATCAACCTCTCTAGTGTAGTATGCTTCTTTTTAAGACTAAGATCAGGAGAATGTGATGATGATGATGATGATGATGATGATGATGATGATGATGTTTCACCACGATTAGCAACACCACTATTACTATGACTACTAATTATTAGATTAGTAGGGGCCCCTACTATATTATTACTACTACCACCACTACTGTTACCAGCACCACCATTATTACTATGACTATGATTATCGCCATGATTGAGGTATTCTTCAATGCATTGCCTCATTTCCTTGTACCCCATCATCTTCCTCCGTTTCCACACATTCCCATCAAAAGGCATGTATTCAATAAACCTGACATTGACAGGCAAATCCTTGGTAAGCCGTACAAAATCTGAAATTTCATCGTCATTAACCCCAGACATGACGACCACATTCAACTTCACTGGACTGTACCCTAGCTCTATGGCTGTATATATTGATTTGAGGACCCTGTCGTGCCCCTTTCTACGTGTCATCTCTTCAAATCTACCTGGCTTCAAGGTGTCTAGAGAGATGTTGAGAAGGTTCAGCCCTGCTGCTTTCAATTCAGGGAGGCGTTTGGCTAGAGTGAGGCCGTTGGTGGTAAGGCCTACATGTTGAATGCCTGGTAATGAGGCTATTGAAGCTACTATATCAGTTAGATCTGGACGTAGGGTAGGTTCCCCTCCAGTGAGTCTGATTTTGTTGACGCCAGAAGAAGCAAAAAGAGAGGCTAGTCGGGTTATTTCAGCCGTTGAAAGGAGGTTTGAACGGGGGGTGAGGTCGATTCCATCTTCGGGCATGCAATAGAGGCATCTGAGGTTGCATCTTTCTGTTAGAGAGATGCGAAGGTAGGTGTGTTTGCGTCCAAAGGAGTCTGTAAGCATGTGGTCTCCTGAGATATTAGGGAGGAGCGGCCTTGGTGGTGGTGATAATGGTAAGGATGATGGTGGTGGTGGGGTGGCTGTTGTTGTTGTTGTTGCATTAGCAGGAACAGTAGTGTCGGTGATGAGATCTCTCCATGATAGAGAAGATTTAGATAAAGTGGCAGGGGAGAGGAAGGAGGAGGAGGAGGAGGAGGAAGATGATGTGTTTTGTTGCATTTCAAGCAGTCGGCGACGGTGATCTGGGTTGTCGGGGTTGGGTCCAGTTTCCTCCTCACTGGGCTGAGGCTGTGCAGCAGCTGAATAGAACATGGCATGTAATTGATGGATTTCTAGTGCACCTATACGGCGGGGTGGAGGTGATCCCCTTAAACCCCGGGCAACTGGTGCCATTAGAGACGAAGCAATTTGCATCCCTCAACGATTCAAGACAGTTCAAAACATAGCTACGATTTTACCTCGCTAGTTGAATTTAAGGTATGTGACTAGAAGATCTTTAACGAATAAGACAATGAAATACAAATCGAGTTTTACCTTCACAATATCAACCCAACGTCTCAATGCGAACGTCCCTCCTGCTCACAAGCAATGCAACAGAGCTTGATAGATATATCATAGGGTGGTTTACTAGACCACTGTGTTTAAACCCCCATTTACATACTACCATTTATAAGACCACAGCTAGATATCCAACTAAGATCTTTTACTTCTGGAAATAAAAAAACGAAAAGGAAAGCATAAGGGGCCGAGACCATTTATAAATACCCAAGTTAATAGTAGCAGCAGTACTAGCAACTAAAAAAGAATGCAAAAAAAACACATTGTATACCTCATTCCTTTAAAATAAGGGTAGAATTGATAACCCCACACACACACACATACACACACACACTAACTAACTTCGAAATTGAGAAAAACAGAGGCAACAGAAGAGAAGGGGGGGGGGGGGGGGGC
>Ga0114919_10000230_pt1 | contig 40105 bp, 40 predicted proteins | sample BlataG_FD_88682 | JGI IMG/M metagenome (GOLD analysis project Ga0114919, IMG submission 88682) | Deep subsurface microbial communities from Black Sea to uncover new lineages of life (NeLLi) - Black_00105 metaG | ecosystem: Environmental > Aquatic > Marine > Oceanic > Sediment | place: Atlantic... | reverse complement strand
TCAGCATTTCGGAGCGGCCCGTTCATGATGATGAAGGACCGCCCCGCCAGCTTGTCAGCATTTCGGAGCGGCCCGTTCATGATGATGAAGGACCGCCCCGTTAGCTTGTCAGCATTTCGGAGCGGCCCGTTCATGATGATGAAGGACCGCCCCGCCAGCTTGTCAGCATTTCGGAGCGGCCCGTTCATGATTCAGTTCCGGCCCGCCGTTCTGGGGTCGGGTTTCAGTTCGATTATTGTGCTGGTGGATATTTCTCCGTAAGTGACGGTGAGCTTGTAGCTGCCGGGGTCAAGAGGTCGTTGGGGAGTTTCGCCCGGTTGGGGACGACGCATTCCTGTTCCGAAACGGGGCCGGATGGGAACCTCCACCATGTTCAGTCCCCTCTCACCAGGACCATCGATATCCCTCATAGTCGACCCGTCAATCCCGTCCACGGTGATCTTCACATTCTCGACCGGCTTGCCCACCCAGTAGTTGATCTTGAAGCTTGTGGGCGGGTTCTGGCCACTGAAGATTTTATCGCCCGGCCAGCTCTGATCCATCCGGTAGTTCCAGGCCGTTGCGGGCTGGATGTCCAGGAGCTGGAAGTCTTTCTCCATCACCTCGGGGGTCAGCGACTGGATGCCGGAAACATCGTCCATCACCCACAGGCTCAGACCGTGGGTGGCGATTATCAGGTCGCGGTCGCGCGGGTGGACCACCAGATCGTGAACCGGTACAACCGGCAGGTTGTTGCTGAACGGTGACCAGGTCTCTCCCTTGTCGAGGGAGACGTAGACCCCGTGTTCGGTGCCCAGGTATACCAGGTTGGGGTTGACCGGGTCTTCGGTGATCACGTATGCGGGATCGTCTGTGGGCAGGCCGCCTCCCAGGCGCTTCCAGCTCTGGCCGAAGTCGTCTGTGCGGAATACGTATGTGGTGATGTCGCCGAATCGGTGGCCGTCGAAGGTCACATACGCCCGTCCCAGTTCGTGCCCGCTGGGTCGAACGCGGCTGACCCAGGTGCTGGCCGGCACCCCCTGGATATTGCCGGTTACATCGGTCCAATTGATGCCGCCATCGCGGGTGAAGTGGACCAGCCCGTCGTCGGTACCGACCCAGACGATGCCGGGCAGGATCGGGGATTCTCCGATGGTGATGATGGTGCAGTATTTTTCCGCTCCCGTCGGCATATCTCCGCGGTTCTGAGCGTTGAACTTGGTCGAATCGGCTGTGGTAAGGTCGGGGCTGATGATCGTCCAGGTGTCTCCTCTGTTCACGCTCTTGAAGAGCACGTTACCGCCGAAGTAGATAGTCTTCGGGTTGTGGGGGGAGATCAGTATCGGCGAGCTCCAGTTGAACCGGAACGATGTCCCCGGCTCTGGCGCCGGGACTATGTTGGATTGCGTTCCTCCTCTCCTACTCATCATGAACTGGCGCTGCCTTTCGGAGATATTGCGCATCTGACCCCGCGGCGCCCGCGGACTGATTGATTTCGACTCCCCTGTGGTGAGGTTTAACCGTGTGATTCTGCCTCCCTGGCTCTCGGCGTAGAGGATCAGGTCGGGGTCCTCGGGGTCGACCTGCGCGTGGAAACCGTCACCCCCGAGGAAGAAGTGCCAGTCGCTGTTGAGGATGCCCGACGGGCTGAAGGTGGCGTGAGGGCCGCCCCAGGTACCGTTGTCCTGCAGGCCGCCGTAGACGTTGTAAGGCACGGCCATGTCATAGCCGACTGCGTAGAACTGGCCGAGGGGCAGGTTGTGGGCGAAGTCCCACGTCACGCCCTGGTCCCAGGAGATCGATACACCGCCGTCTGAACCCGCAATCAGGTGATCGGTGTTTGTTGGGTCTATCCACATGGCGTGGAAGTCGACGTGATGACTTCCCGTAATGTCTGTGACCCCGCGCACTTCAGCGTCACCCTCTCCTCCGAATCCGGGCTGCCCTGCTGCGCTCTCGTAGTTGTCGACCCACTTCACAGCTTCCTCCACGTCCACCTTGAAGAGGCTGCTCTCGACCAGGTAGACCCGGTTCGCATCGTGCGGGTCGACGCGGACCTGGCAGTAATAGAAGGGGCGCCCGTTCCGCCGGTCAAAGCGCTGCCAGGTCTGGCCCCCGTCTTCGCTGCGGTAGGTGCCGTTCAGACTGGGCCTCGACATCCCCCTGCCGAAACGGGCCATCCGTTCGACCTGCGCCGAGTCGGGCTGCGGGGCATGGGGGTCGTCTGCAAAGTTCTCGATGCGGGCGTAGATTATCGAGGGGTCATCCGGGAAGATATCGAGGCTGCTCTTTCCGTTCTGGTCCGACGGGGGCAGTCCGTTACCCTCCAGGCGGGTCCAGGTGGCTCCGGCGTCGGTCGATTTCCATATACCGTTATTGGGACCGCCGCCGCTGAGGAACACCCACGGCTTCCGATCCCTCTCCCAGGAGGTAGCGTAGACTGTATCTGGGTTCTTCGGGTCGAGGATTACGTCGTAGAAACCTGTGCCGTCCTCGAAGCCTTTCAACTTTCTCCACTGCTCCCCGCCGTCAGTGGACTTGTAGAGCCCGCGGTCGCCCCTGGTTTTGCTCCACAGGTTCCCAAGGGATGCCACGTAGACCACCATCGGGTCGCGGGGGTCCACAACGATCCGGCCGATATGGAATGTGTACTCCAGACCCTTGTGCTGCCAGGTCTCGCCACCGTCGGTCGAGCGCCAGACACCGTCACCCCAGCTGATCGAGTTGCGGGAGTGGGGCTCTCCCATGCCGATATAGATGACGTCGGGATCGGAGGGAGCTATCGCGATATCCCCGACGGCAGCCGTCTTACCCCCCTGGAAGACCTGTTCCCAGGTGGTTCCGTTGTTTATGGTTTTCCATAGGCCGCCGGCTGCTGCGGCCACATATATGACGGAGGCGCCGCCGCCGGGAGGTACAGCGATGTCGGATACCCTGCCCGACATGTTGGCGGGTCCTATCTGGCGCCACTGGTATCCTCCGAATATCGGGTGTTCGACTTCCTGTTCCTGGCCCTGTGCCTGGGCGGGCGCCGTCGCCACCAGCACCGGTATCAGCAACAGTATCGAAAGGGACCTGAGAAGAGGGTTGGCACGCATTCGCTCAATTTCCTTGCTGGATTGATCCATCTGGTCGCACATGGGGTGTAAAGATGTGCATAACATATTGTATTATATATTATGCAATCAGCCTGATTTCCACCTTCAACCGGTGCGTTATTGACCGTCCGGAGGTGCGCTGGTAGTTTCATCATATGGCTTCGAAATCCACTCTCTTCCTGGTCGATGGAACCGCGCTTGCCTACCGGGGCTATTTCGCGTTCATAAAGAACCCCCTCATCAGTTCGAGAGGTGAGAACACCAGCGCGCCATTTGCATTCACCAATTCACTGCTGAAGCTGATCCGCGAGTTCGAACCCACGCATTTAGCGGTCGTTTTCGATGCCCCCGGTAAGACGTTCCGCCACGAACGGTATGAGCAATACAAGGCAACACGGGAGAAGATGCCCGAAGACCTTGCCCAGAGCCTGCCCCGCGTTCACCAGGTCGTGGAGGCGATGTCGATTCCGATTATCGAAGTGGAAGGCTTCGAGGCAGACGATGTAATGGGGACGCTGGCCAGAAAAGGGAGCGAGGAAGGGATAGACGTTTTTCTGGTCACCAGCGACAAGGATTTCATGCAGTGCCTGGACGGGCATGTGAGAATGCTGAAACCGGGTCGGAGGGGGGACGAATACAGGACGTTCACGGCCGCTGACGTACGCGAGCGGTACGGCGTGGAACCCCGGCAGATCATTGACATCCTGGGGCTTATGGGGGACAGCTCCGACAATGTTCCCGGCGTTCCCCAGGTCGGTGAAAAGACAGCTCAGAAACTGGTCCAGGAATACGGCTCGATTGAGTCGGTCCTCGAGCGTGCGGGGGAGGTGAGCCAGGCGAGGGTACGGGAGAACCTGGCTGCCTACGCAGATCAGGCGCGGCTCAGTAAAGAACTCGTAACCATCGATACTGACGTACCTTTAGATATCTCTCCGGAGGATCTCACTTTCGAGGGTTTCAACATCCCGGTGCTGGTAGATCTGTTTAACGACCTGGAGTTCACCTCTCTCACCCGGGAGCTGCTCCAGGAGAGCGAGGAGGCGGGTACCGACTCCGATGAAATGGAGTACATACTTGTCGACTCGGCTGAAGAGGCGGAACGGATTATCGGGAAGCTGCCCGAGGCCGAAATCGTTGCGGTGGACCTAGAAACGACAGACCTTAACCCGCTCAGGGCGCGGGTCGTGGGGATAAGCCTCTCCGTCGAGTCCCAAAAGGCCTTCTACCTGCCCCTGCGTCACACCAGGGGGAAGAACCTGCCGGCGGAAGAAACACTTTCGAAGCTGGCGGCGATCCTGCAGGACCCGGGAGTCCCCAAGGTGGGGCACAACATCAAGTACGACGCGCTGGTGCTGCGGAACGAGGGCATCAGCCTGCAGGGAATCGCTTTCGATACCATGGTGGCTTCCTATCTGCTAAATCCCTCCAGGCGCCAGCACGGCCTCGATTCCCTTGCCCTCGAGTACCTGCAGCACAAGACCATCCCTATAACGAGCCTGATAGGCAAGGGTAAGAACCAGATCCTCTTTTCCGAGGTTCCGATACAGGAGGCGAGTGACTACTCGTGCGAGGATGCAGATATGACGCTGCGCCTTCTGCACGAGATGGCACCGAAGCTGGAGGTGCTCGAGCTGCTCTCCCTGTTTGACGAGATCGAAGTTCCTCTCATTCCCGTTCTGATGGAGATGGAGGCGAAGGGGGTGCTGGTCGACCTCGACCTGCTTTCGGGTATGGGGGAGGAGTTCGAGGGTGAGCTGAACCAGCTCGAACAGCAGATATATGAGCTGGCGGGTGAAGATTTCAACGTCAACTCCCCGCAGCAGCTCCAAAGCATACTCTTTGAAAAGTTACAGCTGCCGCGTGGAAAGAAGACCAAGACCGGCTACTCCACCGACTCGGAGGTACTTGAAGGCCTGATCCAGGAGCACCCGATCGCGGAGAAGATCCTCGACTACCGGGTGCTGAACAAGCTGAAGAATACATATATCGAGGCGTTGCCGAAGCTGGTAGATCCCGATACAGGCCGCATACATACCTCATTCAACCAGACAGTGGCTACCACGGGCAGGCTCTCTTCCTCCGAGCCGAATCTTCAGAACATCCCCATACGCACCGAGGCGGGGCGCCGGATAAGGCGCGCCTTTGTCGCCCCCGGGGGGCGCGTCCTTCTCTCGGCCGACTACAGCCAGATCGAGCTGCGCATCATGGCGCACCTGTCAAAGGATGAGCGCCTGCAGGAGGCCTTCCGCAGAGGGGAGGACATCCACGCGAGTACCGCGGCGGCCATATTCGACTGCCCCATCGAGGCTGTCGACGAGATGCAGCGCAGGCAGGCAAAGACGGTGAATTTCGGCGTAATGTACGGGATGGGAAGCGTCAGCTTAGGAAAGCAGCTGGGAATCCCGTCGGCCGAGGCAAAGGACTTTATAAACAGCTACTTCGAGCGGTTCAGCGGTGTGGCTCGATACATAGAGGAGACGAAAGAGACGGCCAGGCGTAACGGCTACGTGACCACACTGCTCAACCGGCGCCGCTACATGCCCGAGCTGGAATCAACCGCACCGCAGGTGCGCGCCTTCGCAGAACGAACCGCTGTGAACATGCCGATACAGGGATCCGCCGCCGACCTGATCAAGAAGGCCATGATCTCAATACAGGAATGGATCTGGAAGGATAGGGTACCCGCGGACATGCTGATACAGGTCCACGACGAACTGGTGTTCGAGGTTGACGAAGGTGTGGTGGAGCAGGTTCGGGACAGCGTAACAGCCAGGATGGAAAAAGCTCTGGAACTGGATGTCCCTATCCTGGTTGAGGCTGCATGGGGACGTACGTGGGCGGACGCCCACTGACGCAGGCCGTAACATGCTGATTCTCTTCGATACTTCAACCACGGCGGGGGTTGTAGCCCTCGCCGACCCCGACGCCAGGTCCATGCTCGGTGAGCGCCGCTACGAGCGAGCCGAGGGAGGATCCTCCCTGCTGCTGACGGGTGTCCGCGAGCTTCTCGAAACAAGCGATCTCGATGTCAATGCGGTTACCGGTATCGTGGTTAACAGGGGTCCCGGCTCCTATACGGGTCTCAGGGTTGGCTTTGCGCTTGCGCAGGGACTTGCGGAATCGAGGGGGATTCCTGTTGTCGCCATCCCATCCTTTCAAGCTTTCGCCGCCCAGTACCTGAAGGAAGGATCGTCTCTGGCGGTCTGCTACGACGCCCGCAGCCGCGGCATAGGTTGGGTGACCTACGTGCAGGGGGATGAGGGCCCCCTGTGTGCCGGCTCCCCTGTAGCGAAGGGCGCCCGGGAGCAGGCGGGCACGGAGACGCTCGAACTGGGAGAAGATCGGGTTCTGCTCCAGCTGGCGCCACCGGCCGCGCTGCCGGGCCTTATCCCGCGGCCGTGCCGTCTGGTTGGACCGGGCCTCGTGGCGTTCAGCAGCCATCTGGAGGAGGCGCCTCCGGATGATCTGGAGCTGGTCACCGGATCGGAACGTCCTTCTGCAGGGCAGCTTCTGAGGCTGGGTGCCCGTGCGCTGCAGATCGGGGGCGAGGATCATGCGGTGATGACGCCTTTTTATCTGGGCACAATCGGCGCTCCGAAAGGGCGTGGAAAGGTATGATCGGACCACCGCAGGGTGTGATCGATTCGGCCCTCGAATATCTGCGGGGGGCCGGAATCGAGTCCGCTGACCTGCTCGTCACCCTTGGAAGCGGGCAGTCAAACCCGTGGGTGGAGGAGGTCATAGTCGAGGTGGATTATGGCCTGCTGCCGGGATGGCGCGCACCGGCGGTGGAAGGTCATGGGGGAAAGCTCAGCCTGGTGCGGGTAGGTGGGGAGAATGTGTTGGTTATGGCGGGTCGGCACCACTATTATGAGGCCCGCTCATATGAAGGCGTGATAGCACCCCTGAGTGTCTCGCGTGCCCTGGGAGTGCGCAAAGTAGTTCTGACGAACTCGGTGGGTGCCCTGAGAAAAGGGATGCGCCCGGGCGATCTGGTACTGCTTTCCGACCATCTCTTCCTCCAGGGCCCCCGGATGGGACGTCTACTTCAAGGCAGCTGGCCTCGCGGGGTGCGGCCCGGCTACTGGGAGGAGGGCGGGGCTGTGGTAAAAGAGGCCGCCGGCCGCCTCGGCATTCGGGTTACGGAGGGTGTACTGCTCTGCGTATCGGGCCCGATGTATGAGACCCGCGCCGAGGCCGAAATGGCACGCCGGATAGGCGCTGACGTGGTGGCGATGTCGCTTGCCCCGGAGGCACTTGCAGCCTGGGCACTCGGATGCAGGGTCGTGGGCTTGAGCCTCGTCACAAACATGATCGGTGAGGAGGGACACACCGGTCTGCACCACAAAGAGATAATTACTGCGGCCGCCAGGTTCCAGCCGTATCTCGCGATACTGCTCAGGGAAGCGGTTCCGGAGTTGCCGGACGGGAACTAACTTGCGGGGGTTTATGGGCTGGTTTAAAAAAGTCCGTCGCACATTGGGCTCTGGTGAAAGGCTCAAAGTCCCAAAAGGTCTCTGGACCAAGTGTGATAAATGCGGGGAGATCATCTACCGCAAGGAGCTGGAGGCCAACTTTCACATCTGTGTCAAGTGCGGCTACCACTTTCGTATAAGTTCCTCCGAATACCTGCAGATCCTGACCGACAGCGGGTTTGTCGAGGAATTCGATCCCCGTATGAAATCGAAGGATCCACTCGGCTTTGTGGATTCCAAGAAGTACTCTGACCGCCTGAAAGAAGGACAGGACACGACCAAGATGGTCGAGGCGGTCTGCACCGGCGAAGTCAGGATAGGCGGGTATCCATCGGTGATGGCGGTTCTCGACTTCTCCTTCATGGGCGGCAGCATGGGCTCTGTGGTCGGGGAAAAGATCGCCAGGGCCACGGTGAAAGCGACCGAGAGGCGGATACCGCTCGTCATCCTCTCCTCATCGGGTGGGGCCCGTATGCAGGAGGGCATTCTATCCCTGATGCAGCTGGCCAAGACCAGTGGACGCCTTGCTGAACATCGCAAGGCAGGCCTCCCTTATATCAGCATCCTGACCCACCCCACCACGGGAGGTGTCACAGCTTCCTTTGCCATGCTGGGTGATGTAAACGTGGCCGAGCCGGGGGCACTCATCGGCTTTGCCGGTCCCCGTGTTATCAAGGAGACGATAGGCGAGGAATTGCCGGAAGGGTTCCAGACCAGCGAGTTCGTGCTGGAACACGGATTCCTGGATGTTATCGTACCACGGAATGAGATGAAGAAGACCATTATCAAGCTGTTCGACCATCTGGTAGGCCGGCACGATTCCGGTACTGAAACCGGCTCCCCCTGACATGAAAAGCAGAGCCTGGACGCCGCAGCAGGCCCGGGCATGGCTGGAAGGAATCCGCTACCGGGGCATGCAGCTGGGCATGGAGCGCGTCGAGAACCTTGCGGCCAGACTGGGCAATCCCGAGCAAACCTTCCCCTCGGTACTCATAGCCGGTACGAACGGGAAGGGTACCGTAGCCGCCCTCCTGGACCACATTCTCTCAGCCGCCGGCCTGCGTGTGGGCCGCTATACATCCCCCCATATGGTGGACTGGACCGAGCGCATCGCGATCGGGGGCGTGCCAATCGAGGAAGAGGACTTCGCACGTGCGCTTCAGGCGGTTTCGACCGAGGCAGACCGCCTGGAGGCCACACCTTTTGAAACATTGACCATGGCCGCGTTCTGGCACTTCCGGCGGGTCGACCTCGACTGGGGGGTGATAGAAGTGGGCCTTGGCGGGCGTCTGGATGCCACGCGGCTATGCCGGGCGCAGGTTACAGTGATTACGACGATTGGAGTCGACCACACCGGGGAGCTGGGGAGCGACCTGGAAGGGATAGCCAGGGAGAAGGGATCCATCATGCGCGATAGGGTTCCTGCCGTCCTGTGTCCCGGAACGGATCAGGTCCGGGGCATCCTGGAGTCGCAGGCGGCAGAGCAGGGCTCCAGAGTAATTCCGGCGCGGGAGCTGGTGGATCTTTCCGGCGGACCGGATCAACCGTGGGGGATGTCTGGAAGTGCAATCTGGAAGGGCGGTGCGGCTAAGGTGGCTCTGACGCAGGGAGAGCCGGAGCGCTTTGAGTGGACACTGCCCCTTGCCGGCGAACATATGCTGAACAATCTGACAACGGCGCTGGCGGTCGTGGCGAGCATGCGTGATATAGGGGTTTCCATCCCGACGGATGCTATCATCGAGGGTGTGGGATCGGTGAGCTGGCCGGGCCGTCTTCAATACATTACCGCTCCGCAGGGCTGTCCGGACCTGGTACTGGATGTGGGGCACAATCCGCTGGCGGCCCGGGTGATAAGCAGGGAAATCCAGGCCAGGACCGGCGGGCGCCTCAAGCGACTGGTCCTGGCCCTTGCAGCCGAAAAGGACCTGCACGGCTTCATCGAACCCCTGATCGGATGGGCCGATACCGTGATTGCGACCAGATGGGATGGTTCAAGGGCCCGCGATCCGCAGGAGATAGCGTCGGCTGTTGACCAGCTCGCCGAACGACTCGGTCTGCAGGTTCGTGTTGAGACTGCTCCCGATCCCATTTCGGCGGTCGAGGAGGCTACCAGGGGTATGGACCGGGAGGGGCTGGTTGTAGTCACTGGCTCGCACATGCTGGTAGGTCCGATCCTGGATGTCCTGGATGGTGGGCAGGGGCGGGAACGGCTCTGGCCCGAAATGACGTTGTCTGCTCCTTGAGCGGGGTTCTATGAATAGAGAGCCCTTGGAACCTGAGGCGCCGCCTGTGCGTCTTGGGATAAGACCAGAGGACCTCCGGCTGGTTGCCGGGGCAGTGGAGCTTGGTGGCCCTGGAGTAATACCGGCCGAAGTAAAGGTTGTTGAACAGCTCGGTTACGATACATATGTGACGTGCAGAACGGGTCCCTATCGGTTTATCGTTAGGGGGAAAAGCGGCCGGCAGATATCGATGGGGGATTCTGTCGGCCTCGCCGTGGAGCCGTCACGGATAAAGCTTTTTGACGCCAGAACGGGTGAAAGGTTGTAATGCGGCCCGTTCCCGCTATAGGAGTCACGATATGTGCGGCATAATCGGTTATGTAGGCCAGCGGCAGCAGAGGGAGATCCTCCTTAACGGGCTGAGGCGGCTCGAATACAGGGGATATGACTCAGCCGGCATCGCCGTACAGCAGAACGGCAGCCTGGCGATGGCAAAGGTGAAAGGAAAGATCCGGGAGCTGGAACGGCTTACAACCACGATGGACCTTTCTGGCACGGTCGGGATCGCACACACCCGCTGGGCCACCCACGGGGAGCCGAGCGATATCAACGCCCATCCCCATACCTGTTGCGGTAACCGCATAGCGCTGGTGCATAACGGGATTATCGAGAACTACCAGTCGCTTCGCACCCTTCTCAAAGAGCGCAATCACCAGTTTGTCACGGAAACCGATACTGAGGTGCTGGTCCACCTGGTGGAGGAATATCTGAAGGACGAGCATGGCCACCCCCTTGAAGAGGCGGTTCGTCTTGCCATGAACGAAGTGGAGGGAACGTTCGGGATCGCTGTAATAGACGCACAGCAGCCGGGCGTGCTGGTCGTTGCTCGCAGGGGCAGCCCTCTGCTTCTGGGTATCGGCAAGGACGAATTCTTTGTCGGCTCCGATATTGCTGCTTTCGCCGAGCATACGCGGGATGTCATCTACCTCAACGACGACGAGATGGCCGTACTGACTCCTGGAGGGTACGTGGTCAAGAACCTGCAGGACGAGATGTTGAGCCCTGAGGTTGAAAAGATCACCTGGGAGCTCGACCGGATCGAAAAGGGTGGTTTCAACCACTTCATGCTCAAGGAGATCCACGAGCAGTCTCAGACTGTTCAGGATGCGATGCGCGGTAGGGTCCGGCCCGATTCAGCGGAGGTGAAGATTGGAGGGTTGCAGGACCACCATGACCTGCTCATGCAGACAAAGCGTATCATCTTCACCTCGTGCGGTACATCGTGGCACGCCAGCCTGATAGGGAGGCGTCTGATCGAGGATTTTGTGCGGGTGCCTGCGGACGTGGAGTACGCTTCCGAATTCCGCTACGCCAGGCCGGTGTTCACGCCCGGTACAATACTCGTCGCCGTCAGCCAGTCGGGGGAAACCGCCGACACCCTTGCCGCACTGAAGCTGGCGAAAGATGAGGGGATACCCTGCCTGGGTGTCGTGAATGTCGTGGGTTCGACCATCGCGCGCGAAACCGATGCAGGGGTTTACCTGCACGCGGGCCCTGAGATAGGCGTTGCATCGACCAAGGCCTTCACCAGCCAGGTGGCTGTGCTGAGCCAGATAGCGCTGCTGATGGCCCGTCTGCACGGCACCCTCAGCAAGAAGCGTTGTGAGGGAATCCTGGCGGAAATGATCCGTATTCCAGGTAAGATCCAGCAGATCCTCGATGATTCTGAAAGAATCGAGAGCCTCGCTGATGAATTCGCCGGGGCCGGGAACGCTCTCTACCTCGGCCGTGGCTACAACTTCCCGGTCGCCCTCGAGGGGGCCCTGAAGCTGAAGGAGATATCCTACATACACGCAGAGGGTTATCCGGCTGCCGAGATGAAACACGGCCCGATAGCCCTGATCGACGACGATATGCCGGTGGTAATACTTGCTCCCGGCGATCACGTATACGACAAGGTTGTCAGCAACATCGAGGAGATCCGCGCACGCAGGGGACGGATCCTGGCGGTGGCTACCGAGGGTAATGAGAGTATCGCAGACCTGGCCGACTGGGTGATATACGTGCCGAAGACGCTCGACTGCTTCTACCCCCTGCTGACGGTTATCCCACTGCAGCTGCTAGCCTACTACGTTGCTGTTCGGCGCGGTTGTGACATAGACCAGCCGCGCAACCTGGCCAAGAGTGTTACCGTGGAATGAAACAACGCACCGTCTTCACTATAGGCTCTACCCCAGTGCCCTGTCACGCAACAACCGTGGCATTCGAGCGGCGCCGCATCCCGACCGGCTGCGTTGCGCCTTCTCGGAATAGCACACGGCTATTCCATCGTCGCCGCGCCTTGCCGGCCGGGCGCGGCGTCACTCTCGGTGCCGACATTTGTCACGTGACATGACACTAGTATTAGTGCTGATAACCGCAGCGTGGACTGCCGCTGGCGCCGTAGCTGGGGCCGCATCCGATCCTGTTGAATATACACAGCTCCGATCGCCCGATCAGACGGGTGTGCAGCGGCAGCAGCAGTATCAGTTGCAGCAGCAACAGCAGCAGGAATCCCGGGACCCCTACCAGCAGGCCCAGCAATTCTTCATGGAAGGCCGCTACAGCCGCGCCGCCGAGATACTGGAGGCCGCCCTCGGCATGGGTGGCCTGGGGGCGCACAGGGCATCGGCCTGGATTTTCCTATGCGCCTGCCGTCTGGGCTCCGACGCACCCGAGCCCGCCCTGCAGGCTCTCGACGGGCTGGATCGTGAATATCCCGATGGGCCGTATCTCCTGGAAAGAGAGTGGCTGAGGGGACGTGCCCACGCCAGGGCCGGTCGCTACTACGAGGCCGCCCTGGTATACGCCGGTGTCTTTGAAAGAGAACCGCAGAGCCGGCTGGCCGAAGCGGCCAGAGATGAACTGGCCATGCTTGTTGCCGAGCGACTCGACGCCGGTGAGTTACGGCGATTGGGTTATGAGTGGGCAGGGACCGATCTAAAGGGCTGGCTTGCTGTGGTTGCGATCCGGGAGCTTGCAGACCGGGGCGATCTGGCGAGAGCACGGCGGCTGCTGGAGAGGATCGAGGCGGAAGCATCGGAGGAGGGTTACGGCCGCGACACGGAGGGAACACTTGCCGAGCTCTCCGAGCGGTTGAAATCCGCCGGGCCAGCAGGATTCGTACTTGGAGTGCTGGCACCGCTCACCGGACCCGACGCCGAAATGGGCCGCGAGATCGTTGATGCGGTTCGTCTGGCGCTGGCGACCGCCCAGGTGGATGCCCAGCTGGCGGTCCGGAATACGAGCGGCACGTATGAAGGTACGCTGAAAGGCACCCTCTCACTGATCAGGGACGAGGGAGCGCAGCTACTGCTCGGCCCGGTTGTGGAGGAGCTGGCTCTTATCGCGGCTGGTCTTGCAGAGGGAATGGGAATCCCGATAATACTTCCCTATACGCACAGCGCGGTTGCGCCGACAGTGGGTGACAATGTCTACCAGCTCCAGGCCACCCCGAGGATACAGGCACAGGCCCTGGCGGATGCCGCCATCGATAGTCTCGGCATGCTGATCTTCGCCGTGCTGAGCCCTCTGACCGGGAGCGGGCCCGATTTCGCCGAGGCGTTCATAGCCAGGGTGGAGGAGAAGGGGGGCAACGTCATCGCCCACCAGAAATACTTCCCGGAGACCGCCGACTACCAGACGCAGCTTGAAGCGATCCGCAGAGCCGCCCTCATTTTAAGCCTGGCCGACACCTCCGAGACCCTGGTTACCGATAATGTCGCCATCCAGGAGGCGAACCTGGACACTCTTGGCGATCCGGTGCCGGTGGGAAGCCTTGACGCCCTGGTGGTACCAGCCACCGATCCGATGGATGCCGCTCAGATAGCCCTGCAGACCAATTTTGTCTACCTGGTGACCACGATTCTGGGGGGATCGGCGTGGAACTCGTATGAGGTGATCCGGTCGGGAGGCTATTACGTAAACGGGGTGGTCTTCACCGATGCATACTCGATCGGCTGGACCTCGATGCAGCAGATTGATTTCGCCAACCAGTTCCACTCGGCCTATTTGCGCCAACCGAGCCGGACGGCCACCTTCGCCTATGACGCCGCCAAGCTTGCTCTGGCGGCGTGGCAGATGGCGCCACCCGGCACTGCTGGCACAGACAGGAGACAGGCGATGCGCCGTTGGCTATTGGGGGTGAGCTCTTTCGAGGGTGCCTCGGGGCCGATCAACTTCCGCCGCAACGCCAGGATCAACGATAATGTCTTCCTTTTGAGGATCCAGCAGGACACCATAGTTCCGCTGATCGTTACTCCGGCAACAGCCATTCCGCCCCAGAGGCCCTGATTGCCTATGTCGGTTTCCCGGCGATCTCCTGATAACCCGCTAGTTAAACCCGGCCTTCCGGTGGAACTCGTTTCCAAAGCGGGACTCCTGGCCGATCGGCTCTCGCGACACAAGAGGGTGCTCATCGCCTACTCGGGCGGCGTGGACAGCTCTTTCGTGGCGTATTCCGCCAGAATGGTCCTGGGGCGCGATGGGGTACTCGCGGTGGTGGCTGATTCGCCCAGCATACCTCGCCGCGAGCTGGTTGGGGCTCTCTCTTTCGCCCGCCGTCACGACATCCCGTGCGAAACCGTCGAGACAAATGAAGACAGGGAGCCCGGGTACATCGCCAACATTGGAGAGCGATGCTACTTCTGCAAGCGGGAGCTATACTCCGTCCTGCGTACCACCTTCGCATCGGGTGGGTTCGACGCCGTTCTCTGCGGCACGAACGCCGATGACGTATCCGACTACCGCCCGGGACTGAGAGCGGCGGATGAAATGAATGTGGAGAACCCCCTCCTGGAAGCGGGATTGACCAAGGAGGATATTCGTGCCTTGAGCCGGGCCCATGGGCTCGACACCTGGGATAAGCCCGCCTTGGCCTGCCTTGCCAGCCGCATTCCGTACGGCGAAGAAGTGAGCCCGGACAAACTGGCCCGGATAGAAGCAGCTGAAGAGGTGCTCTGGAAGAAGGGCTTCAAGGTCTTCCGGGTCCGCCACCATGGCGAGCTGGCGCGGCTGGAAATTGGCGAAGATGAGCTTCACAGGTTTCAGGATCTGGAGCTGCGCGAAAGGATCTTCAACGGTGTGAAGGAGGCCGGGTTTGCCACCGTGGCCCTCGACCCCGAACCGTATCGAAGCGGGCGACTGAACGAGGCACTTGAGAAGAAATAAGGGAAGTGAGCCACGCCATGACTGATTCCATGGATCGCCGTACCGAACTGGGGGAACTGTTTGATCGTGAGATCGAGCGGCGAGCCGTGTTAAAGCAGGAATGGATCGCTTCGGTGCGCGAGCCGTTTTTGGCCCTGTGCGAGAAACTGGAGCAGGTGGCGAGGGAGGGCCATGCGGTGCTTATCTGCGGCAACGGGGGCAGTGCAGCCCAGGCACAGCACTTCGCCGCCGAGGTAGTGGGTCGTTTCAGGCGGGAGCATAAACCGGCCCCTGCTATCGCCTTGACGGTGGATACCTCTGTCCTCACTTCTCTGGGAAACGATTACGGATTCGAAGAGATCTTCAGACGCCAGGCGGAGGCGCTTATGAGGGAGGGCGATCTTCTTATCGGACTCTCTACCTCGGGGACCTCGCCAAATGTTGTTAAAGCTCTTACCTGGGCGAGGGATAACGGTCATATGACTGCAGCCCTTACCGGTGAAGGCGGCGGTACGATGGCCTCGGTTTCCGATTTCTGCGTGGCGGTTCCCTCCACAGACACCGACCTGATCCAAGAACGGCACCTGGTCCTGCTCCACATCCTTGCAGAGGTGGCCGAGCGGGTGCTGACGGCTTCGCAGTGAATCTGCCGGCCCCGGCCAAGATCAATATCGGGCTCCGCCTGCTTCGCCGCCGGGACGACGGGTACCATGAGATTGAGACATTCCTTCACACCATGGTGTGGGGTGATGATATCCAGATTGAGCCTTCAGATGGGATATCCCTCGAGGTCCGACCCGCAGCCGATGCACCCCGGCCAGAGTCTTTTGATAAAATTCCTTCAGATTCCTTTAACCTCGCCTGGCAGGCGGCTGAGGCGGTAATTGAGGCGGCCGGGCTGCCCGGTGTTTCCATTTTCATCGAAAAACGTATCCCGGTAGGGAGTGGGCTGGGGGGTGGCTCCAGCGATGCGGCGACGGTGCTGAAGGGGACGCTCCAGCTTTACGGGGCCCGGCTGGAGCCGGAGGAACTGCAACGGATTGCACTGGAGTTGGGAGCAGACGTGTCCTTCTTCCTGGAAGGAGGTTTCGCACTGGCCGAGGGGGTAGGGGAGAAGCTAACGTCGATCGAACCGGCGCTGGGCACGCCTGTCGTACTTGCCCTTCCCCCGGCTTCAGTCTCTACGCGGTGGGCATACAGGGCGGCCAACTGCACCTTGACACGGCCGGGGCGCTATCGCGAATATCTTTTAAATAACCGGGAACTGATCGAATTGTGTTCCCGGGAGGAGCTGAGCAACGATCTGCAGAAAGCAGCAGTTGACGCCCACCCGGAAATTGCCGCTCATCTGGCGGCATTGAATGATTCGGGGACCTGTTTTACCTCCATGACGGGTAGCGGATCTGCGGTGTACGGGCTCTTCGATAGTGAAAAGGATGCGGCTGAGGCTGCTCGAAAGTTAGCGGCCGATGGGTTTTGCATCGTAAGGTCTGTTCTGCAGTGATTTCACAGCATCTAAAACCCGGGGCTCAAACACCTGCGGAGATGGAAGGTACCCCAAAGTGAAAATTACCGAGGTCAGGATTTCCCTCTGCAACGAGGACAGACTCAAAGCATTTGTCAACGTCACCTTCGACAGCGAGTTCGTGGTCCGGGGCCTGAAGGTTATCGAAGGGCGCAACGGTCTTTTCGTCTCAATGCCCTCCCGGCGTCGTTCCGACGGGACCTACCAGGATATCGCCCACCCGATTACAAGCGAGATGCGATCGAAACTGGAGGCGGAGGTCATTGCCGCATACGAGACCGAACTAGAGACGGCTGGCCAGCAGGGTGCTGAGCAGGGTGCTGAGCAAGGTGCTGAGCAGGATGCTGAGCAAGATGAGCCCAGCCCCGATGAAGAGTCCTCTGACTCCGATCAAGAGTAAAAGACGGACATCCCACGATCGGAGCACCAATCTCACACCAGCTGGGGTGTCGACTAATGGTAAGTCCCCGGACTTTGGATCCGGCAATCCAGGTTCGAATCCTGGCACCCCAGCCATTTATCACATCTGCCGTATCGAAATGGGCTCCCATAATTGCTCGTCACAGGTCGGGTCTTCTGCTATGCTCGTCCGCGATTACGCTGGAGATAAAACACTCCGGCCTTTCTTCCCTTTCAGGAGAATCAAGAGATGGGGGAACCTCTGACAATCACCTACATCTTCCGTTTTACTGAGGATGACGTCGTCGTTTCAAAGGTGAGGCTGGACCCTGCAACGTTGGAGTGTGTTGCCGAGCCGAGAGAGTCTTATCCGAACTGGGTAGCGCTTGCTTATCACCAGTGCAAGAACTGCCCGTTCTCGCCTGAAGAAGTGCCCAACTGCCCGCTGGCGGAAAAATTGATAGAATTCGTCGAAACCTTCGGGGAACGTATCTCCTATGAGGAAGTGGACCTGGAGGTTCTTACCGAGCTCAGGAACTACGCCGGCAGGACGACACTGCAGGATTCCCTCCGTTCGCTTATGGGGATCTTCATGGCCTCTAGCGGCTGCCCCCACCTCGAGCCCCTGCGCCCCATGCTGCTGACGCATCTGCCACTGGCCAGCGGCAGGGAGACAGCCTTCAAGGCTGTGACGATGTATCTGATGGCCCAATACTTAATACAAAGGGAGGGCGGGAGCCCGGACTGGGACCTGGATAGACTGCCGGACTTATACGAAGAAATCCATGAAGTGAATGTAGGCTTTTCGCAGCGGCTTTCTGCTGTCAGCCCGAGTGATGCCAATGTGAACAGCATTATCAAGCTGGACCTCTACACCTTCATTGTTCCTCAGGCGACAGAAAAACATCTCGAAGAGTTCGCACCCTACTTCAAGCCCTATCTGAAATAATCAGACACCGGTTGGCGGGTCCTACACTCCGGCTGATCTTGTCGCTGCAAGGATTATCGTGATTGCATGCAGGCTGTTGCCAAACCGCAGTCCCCTTACTAGTCTGCATCACACATACCAGCATTGATGTCGGTTAGAAACTGATGGGAAGAGCCTGATGCCGCACGATATGAAACTGTTCAGCGGGACTTCCAATGTACCGCTGGCTGAGGAAGTCGCGGAATACCTGGAACTGCCCCTTGGCGCGATAGAGATCCGCACTTTTTCCGACGGAGAGATCTTCGTTAAATATCAGGAGAACATCCGGGGCGCGGACGTTTTCATCATACAGTCCACCAACAGCCCGGCCGCCAACCTGCTGGAGCTCTTCCTGATGCTTGATGCTGCCCGTAAATCATCCGCCAGGAGGGTTACGGCGGTCGTCCCTTATTACGGCTACTGCAGGCAGGACCGGAAGGATCAGCCCCGGGTGAGCATTTCGGCCAAGCTGATGGCCGACCTGATCACCCGGGCCGGCGCAAACCGGCTGCTGACTATGGACCTGCACGCCGCCCAGATCCAGGGCTTCTTCGACATCCCCGTGGATCACCTCTATTCCAGCATGGCCTTCACGGAATACTTCAAGAGCATGGACATCCCGGACATGATAGTGGTCGCGCCCGATGTGGGTTCGCTGCGCATGGCCAGGGCATATGCGAAGAGGCTGGATACCGGGCTGGCCTTTATAGATAAACGACGTCCGGAGGCGAACGCCGTCGAGGTGTTAAACGTGATAGGAAAGGTGAAGGGGAAAAATATTCTGTTACTCGACGATATGGTAGATACCGCCGGGACTTTATGTGAGGCAGCAAAAGCCCTGAAAGATAAAGGGGCCGGCACGATTGTCGCCGCCTGCACCCACGGGATTCTCTCCGGTCCGGCAGTGGAGCGGCTGCAGGAGAGCGATATCGAGAAAGTTATCACTACGAACACACTGTACATACCGGAAGAAAAACAGTTTCCGGACTTGGAAATCGTCTCTGTCGGACATATTTTCGGCGAAGCTATCCGTCGCACTTACGGCGAGGAGAGCATCAGCACGTTGTTTGACTAGTGCATGCATATACATGCCAGCGGCCGCTGCAGGGAGCCATCCCTGACCGCGGCCCGTCAGGAGGCCGAGCTAGCATGGAAAAAACAATTCTTCGAGCCCGCCGCCGTGAGGCGACGGGCTCGAGAGCGGCTCGACGTATCCGCCGCAACAAGAGCATTCCTGCGGTTCTGTATGGTGTCCACGAAGATCCGCAACCGATCCAGATCGACGTTCTCGAATTCCAGGCTCTCCTCAAGCAGGGCCTCTCCGAGAATACCCTGATAACCCTGCTTCTGGATGATGAAAAGAAATCGGATCGGATAACTCTTATCCGGGAGGTGCAGAGGGATCCGGTACGTAACGAGCTGCGCCATCTCGATTTCGTCCATATCGATCTCACCGAGGGCATTCGGGTGGATGTGCCTCTGCATCCGACAGGTCAGGCTGAAGGAGTGAAGAGGGGCGGTATCCTGGAGCAGCGCCTGTATGCCATTGAGATCGAGTGTCTTCCGACCGAGATTCCAGAGAAATTCACGATCGATGTAACCGATCTGGATATCGGGGACTCCTACCACCTTAGCGATGTAGTCCTGGGTAGCTACAAGGTCCATACGAACATCGAGAGAACCGTTGTCCAGGTTGCCGCTCCACGTGTGATCGAAGAGGTAGTAGAGGAAGTTGTCGCACTGGAAGTGGAGGAGCCGGAACTGGTCGGGGAAAAGGAAGTCGAGGCAGAGGCCAGGGAAGCGGCTGCAGAGGGGGGTGCAGGAGACGAGGGCTGATCCCCGTCTCCTTCAACCACTGCATAATCTGCCTTAATGGACACTCCATTCCTGATCGTCGGGTTGGGTAATCCCGGCCGCGGATACAGCGATAGCAGGCATAACACGGGCTTCGAGGTAGTATCGCTGCTCGCCGAGCGCTGGGGTCTTGGATTCGTTGGTGGCAAAGGGGATTATCTGGTGGCAAAGGGGCGGTTCGGGAAGGTCCCGGTTGTGCTTGCCAAGCCGACGACTTTCATGAATCAGAGCGGGTTCGCCGTTCAGGGACTGATCTCGTTCTACAAGATCGAGATCAGCCGCCTGCTGGTGGTTGTGGATGATGTAAATCTGCCTGTGGGGATAATCCGGCTCAGGCAGGAAGGATCCGGTGGAGGCCACAAGGGGCTCGATAACATTATCTACCAGCTCGGCCTGGATGATTTTGCACGCCTGAGGGTCGGTGTCGGTGCCGAAGATATGCCTAAGGACCTGACCGGATATGTACTGGGGCCTTTCAGTAAAGAAGAGATCCTGGTCATGAAGGAAGCGATTTCAACCGCGGCCGATGCCGTCGAGGCGTTTCTGGGGCAGGGTATCGACGAAGCCATGAATCGATTCAACTGAGGGGAAGGAAACCTTTATGGGAATTGAAAGAACACTGATCACGCTGGCTCCCATCCTTGGGGCTGTTGGGATCGTGATGGCTTTCGGGGTCCTGGTATCCATCATCCGCAAGCCGCAGGGCACGGAGAAGATGCAGGACATATCGAACCAGATCCATGAAGGAGCCATGGTATTTCTTCGCAGGGAATACAGCATACTGATCATTTTCGTTGCCGTAGTCTTCCTGCTGCTGCTGTGGCAGCTGGGTATCACCACCGCACTGGCGTTCCTGGGCGGTGCGCTATGCTCACTGCTGGCCGGATTCATAGGCATGCAGGCTGCAACGAAAGCCAACGTGAGGACTACGGAAGCCGCCCGCAGTGAAGGTCCTGGAGTCGCCCTTCAGGTGGCGTTCTCTGGTGGAGTAGTGATGGGTCTTGCCGTGGCAAGCCTGGGTCTTCTTGGCGTCGGTGTGGTCTTCTGGATCTTCGGTGGCGATCCGACCACGGTTAGCAGCATCAACGGCTTTGCAATGGGTGCCTCTTCGATTGCACTCTTTGCGCGCGTCGGCGGCGGTATTTTTACGAAGACCGCCGATATCGGCGCGGACCTGGTCGGCAAGTTGGAAGCCGGCATTCCCGAGGACGACCCGCGCAACCCGGGTGTGATCGCCGACCTGGTGGGAGACAACGTCGGGGATACGGCGGGTATGGGCGCCGACATTTTCGAATCGTACGTGGGATCGATCATCGCGACCATCGCTATAGCCGCTACGGCTACAGCTGCTGCACTCGCTAAGTTGGGCTCAGGGGATCCTGAGTCTGTCAAATCAGCAGCGATGCTTCTCCCGATCTTCATGGTGATGCTGGGGCTCGTGGCCTCATTTGTGGGGATCGCCAGCATACGCATCCTGCGGGGTCTGCACCCGGCGGCCGCGCTGCGCTACGCCACCTTCGTTGCGGCAGGGTTGTTTCTTGTGGCGGCCTATCTGAGTGTGGGTGTCCTTGGAATAAAGCAGGGCGTCTTCTGGGCGGTCTTCAGTGGCACTATTGTCGGGATACTGATCGGGCTGATCACCGAGTACTACACCTCCGCCAAGCCCATCAGGCGTATCGCCGAGGCAAGCAAGACCGGGGCTGCAACGAATATCATCACCGGTCTCGCTGTGGGGCTCGAGAGCACTGCTTTTCCAGTCCTCTGTATCGCGATCGCCATCTATGTGGCGAACCAGGCAGCGGGTCTTTACGGGATCGGCATCTCCGCCGTGGGTATGCTAGCCACGGTGGGTATCACGATGAGCGTGGATGCCTACGGGCCGATTTCTGATAACGCCGGGGGCATCAGTGAGCTGGCAGGCCTGGGACCGGAGGTTCGGAAGATAACTGATGGCCTGGACACAGTCGGAAACACAACAGCCGCCATGGGGAAGGGATTCGCTATCGGATCGGCCGCACTGACGGCACTTGCCCTCTTTGCCGCCTATAACAGTGCGGTATCAACCAGCATCGCCGCAAGAGGTGGGGTGCCTCTGGACATTTCCATAACCAACCCGATGGTTATGATCGGACTGCTGTTGGGAGCAATACTTCCCTTTATGGCAGCTTCTATGACAATGACGAGTGTAGGCAAAGCAGCCTTCAAGATGATCAATGAGATAAGGCGCCAGTTCAGGGAAATTCCCGGTCTTCTCGAAGGTGAGGAGGGGGTGCGTCCTGACGCAGCACGTTGCGTGGACATTTCTACCCGGGCGGCCCTGCAGCAGATGATCGCACCGGGGCTGCTCGCCGTTATCTCGCCGGTTGCTGTCGGGTTCATCCTCGGTCCCGTTGCGCTCTGCGGTATGCTGGCAGGCGCGACGGTGACCGGCGTGATGCTGGCCCTGATGATGGCCAATGGTGGTGGCGCCTGGGACAACGCAAAGAAGTGGATTGAAAAGGGCAATCTCGGAGGGAAGGGATCAGAGCCTCACAAGGCCGCCGTTGTCGGGGACACGGTCGGAGATCCCTTCAAGGACACCTCAGGACCCTCCATGAACATCCTTATCAAACTGATGAGTGTGGTGAGCCTGGTTATCGCCCCACTTCTGTGATGAGAACGGTACAGAACACCCTGCCCCGGCCGCAGAGCCGGGGCCTGACGTCCACAGGGAGGTAACAGATAGATGCAACAATACGAAGGAACATTCGTCCTGGATCCGTCCTTGCAGGAGGAGGGATACAACAAACAGCTGGAACGGATAAAGAAGTTCATTGATGACAGAGGTGGCAGGGTTATCGAGGACGACCGGTGGGGGCTGCGCACCCTTGCATACGAAATCAAGAAGCAGACACAGGGCTTCTATGGAGTGCTGGAATGGGAGGGACCCGGCGAACTGATAGGTGAGCTGGACCATATGCTGCGCCTGGACGAGCACATCCTGCGCCACCTCATTATTCACATCGATTCCACCATCCTGACCGCACGTGAAGAACTACGGCAGCGCAAGGTTGCCAGGACCGAGGCGGAGGATAAAGATGAGCGCTCGGTTATAGGTGAAGAAGGAGACGAGCACGAAAAGGAGTTCGATGAGGAGCACGAATCTACCGGAAGCCCGGAGGAGGAGCACGAATCTGCCGGCAGCCCGGAGGAGGAGCAAGAGTCTGCCGGCAGCCCGGAGCAGGATGACGAGGGGAGGGAGGAATAATGACCCATCAGAAACCGTGCCGCTTCTGTATCGAGAAGCGGAGATGGATTGACTACAAGGAAGAGAAGGTACTGCGCCGGTATATGACTGACCGGGGGAAGATAGTACCCCGCCGCCAGTCCGGTGTTTGCGCTAAACACCAGCGTATGCTGACGACGGCCATCAAACGCGCCCGCCACGTGGCGCTGCTGCCATTTACGACCGAATCGTTGCGATGAGTCTCCCTGTGGGGGAGTTGCCCCCCACGTCTTATTGGGGCCGCTTCGTGCCGGCCTCTATCGGTCTGGTTTTACTGACGCTGGTCGTTCTGCCACTTCCGCTGCTGAACATCGTTGGCGTGGTTGGCATCCCGACCGTCCTTCTGGTCCTGCTTCAGGAACGTCCGGAACCATCCATGCAGCGCTGGCTACCCGCCTTGGCGTTTGCGGTGCTGCTGGGGATGGTGGATCCGGTGGGCGGGCTTATGGCCCTGTCCCTGGCCCTTGTCGCCATCCTTCTGGACAGGGAGGTCCGCCGTGGCCGCAACTGGGGATTTGCCGGCCTGGCCGGCTCTGCTCCTTTCCTGCTTATGGCCGTTCTGTCACTGCCCAATTCGCTCAAAGATCGGGAAGCGATACGCGAGCAGGTGGAGTTCTTCTTCACGGCTACGATGGAACAGCTGTCTCAGATGGGTTTCAACCTCGCGCAGACAGAGGAGCAGCTGACCGAGTTCGTGGATATCGGCGTCCAGATATGGCTTCTGATCCCTGCGGGATTGACGGTTCTGGGTCTGTTTGTAGGGTTTGGTGCCCTGATCTGCGGCATGTGGTGGCTCCGGCGGCGCGAAAGGGTACAGGCGGTTGAGATCCCCCCGTTCACTATTTGGGTTCTGCCCGAAAAGCTGGTCTGGGGGGCTGTTGCGGGACTGGCGCTGCTGGTTGTGGGACCGGGCAACTGGCACACCGCGGGCATGAATCTGGTGGTGGTTTTGGCCATGATCTACTCGGTCCAGGGGCTGGCGATCATGTGGTACGGGTTCGAAGTACGGGGCACGCCGAACTGGGTGCGTGTGCTCTTCATGCTGTTTCTGACGTTTCTGCATGTAATCGGGATTGGCATGATGGCCGTACTGGGATTGCTTGAAACTTGGGTTCCGCTTCGCAGCCTCATGGCCAGGGCGGCGGAGGAAGGAAAAGAGGAGGATATGTAATGCGGGTGATCCTGCGCGAAGATTTACCGAATCTGGGCGAAGCCGGAGATGTAGTTGATGTAAAACCGGGTTATGCGCGCAACTATCTGATTCCCAACAAACTGGCGATGGAGGCAACTGAAGGTAACCTGAAGACCTTCAAAGATATCGCCCGTGCACTCGAAGCGCGCTCGGAGAAAGAACGTGCCGACGCAGGTGAGCTGGCTGATAAGCTGGCGGGTGTTGTGCTGACGATCGCTGTGGAGGTCGGCGAGGAGGAGCAGCTCTACGGCTCGGTGACCAGCCAGATGATCGTCGATGCCCTTGAGGAGGAGGGATTCCAGATCAAGCGCCGGCAAGTTCTATTGAAGGACCCCATTAAAGAACTGGGTGCGTTCGATGTGCCGATTCACCTCCATCGCAAGGTGGAGCCGGTCGTAAGGGTGGTTGTGGAGAAGATAATTGAGGAGGAGGAGAAGAAGGAAGAGGAAGAAGGAATAGAAGAATAGATGGTGCGAAGCTTGCCCGCCTGTCCCGGGGGCGCATAGACTAGAGATATGCAGCAGTTCACCGTAAGCGGTCTGGCCATCGATTCCGTCAATGACTCTCCGGTGGTGCTCCTGAAGGAACTGGACGGGGACAGGGTGATCCCGGTCTGGATCGGGCCTGCCGAGGCCAACGCAATCGCGCTGAAACTTGCCGACGTGGATCCGCCGAGACCGCTTACCCACGACCTGCTCAAGCGTGTGATCGATGGCGCAGGGCTCGCGGTCCAGCGCGTCATCATTTCCGATCTCGTGGATCAGACCTACTTTGCCGAAGTAGTCCTTGAAGGGCATGGAACCGTGACGAAGATAGATGCACGGCCCTCCGATTCTATCGCCCTTGCGCTTCGCACCAGTGCCCCGATCTTCGTGGCGGATCATGTGTTCGAGGAGGAATTCGGAGTACATCCTTCGGATGATCCCGAGCGGCACGATCGCCTCCGCCAGCGGCTGGAACGGATCGACCCTGAGAACTTCGGGGACCTCTTACTATAAAGGACCTGTCTCCACAAAGGACCTGTCTCCATGACTACAGAGCCTATTGACCTTCGCAGCGATACAGTCACGGTGCCGAGTGATGAAATGCGCAAGGCGATGGCAGCTGCGGAGGTAGGGGACGACGTCTACGGTGAAGATCCGACCGTGAACCGCCTGCAGGCAGAACTGGCCGAACGACTCGGCAAGGAGGCCGGTCTTTTCATGGCCAGTGGCACCATGAGCAATCAAGTGGCGCTCAAAACCCATACTCAGCCTGGCGACGAGGTGATTTGTCACCGCTGGAGCCATATATTCAATTTCGAAGGCGGCGCCGGTCCGGCCATGAGCGGCGTCGGTTTCAACCTTGTAGACGGCGACTACGGGGTCATTACCGCGGAACAGGTTGAGGCGGTCATCCGCCCCGACTCTATCCATTACCCGACCACAGCGCTGATCAACCTGGAAAATACCCACAATAAGGCGGGAGGGACGATCTTCCCCCTGGGCGAGATCCGCAATATCCGCAAAGTCGCCGACCACTACGGGCTGCCGATGCATCTGGACGGTGCCAGGCTCTTCAACGCGGTCGTGGCCACCGGCGTGGAAGCCCACCAGTGGGCGGAGCCTTTCGATTCGATCTCAACCTGCCTATCCAAAGGTCTGGGTGCCCCGGTGGGATCGGTTCTGCTCGGTTCGAAGGAGTTTATCGAGAAGGCCCTCTATGTGCGGAAGCGTTTCGGCGGAGCGATGAGGCAGGTGGGCGTTCTGGCAGCTGCCGGCCTCTTTGCGCTGGAGAACAATATCGATCGCCTTGCCGATGACCATGCCAACGCCGGTCGCCTTGCAGAAGGTGTAAACGAGATTGGGGGGTTCTCAGTCGATCTTAACGGGGTTCACACGAATATAATCATGATCGATGTGACTGGAACCGGGATGACCGAGGAGGCGGTGCGCGACCGCCTGGCCGAAAGAGGGGTCCTCCTGAACACCTTCGGTAGAGGGTTCCTGCGGGCGGTTACGCATCTGAATGTGTCGGCCGATGAGATCGAGAAGGCACTTGAGGTGTTTGCGAGGATCGCGGAGTCTGGTTGATATGGAGAATGGCGAACCTGATCTGAGCCGTTATTTAGAAGTGGCACACGGGGCCGGCCGGTGTGCGGTCCTGACCGGGGCGGGTGTCTCTGCCGAGAGCGGCGTGCCTACATTCCGTGGTGAGCAGGGTCTGTGGAAAGAATACCGCCCCGAGGAGCTGGCCACTCCGGAGGCGTTTATGAGGAACCCGGAACTCGTGTGGGAGTGGTATGAATACAGGAGAGGCATCCTGGAAGGGATTGAGCCGAATGAAGGACACCGCACGCTGGCTTCGGCCGAGAAGATCTTCGAGGAGTTCACGCTGATCACCCAGAATGTGGATGGCCTTCACCAGTCCGCGGGGAGTACAGACGTGGTTGAACTACACGGTAATATCAGGCGGGACCGTTGTAACAGCTGTGATGCCCGGCGGGGAGAGGAGCAGGGAAGAGAGTGTGCCTGTGGAGGGCTGTTCCGGCCTGATGTCGTATGGTTCGGAGAATCGCTGCCTCCCGATGCTATCTCAAGGGCCTTCCACGCTGCCCAGAGCGCCGATCTCTTCTTCTCGGTGGGCACCTCCACAGTCGTATATCCTGCCGCACAGCTGCCCTATCTGGCCAAAGAGGCAGGGGCCTTTGTAGTCGAGGTCAACCCAGAGCCTACCCCGTTCACCCCGCTTGCCGACCTCTCCGTGCGCGGCCCGTCAGGGTATTGGCTGCCCCGCCTGATGGATCCGCTGATGCCCCGTAACGGCCAGGGTGTTGACTGATGAATCCCCGGCGCACAGGGAGACTTCTTCTGATTATCGCCGTCATCTCGCTGGGAGGGTGTGTCTACTACAACACCTTCTACTTCGCCCGGCGTCACTTCCAGACTGCGGAGATGCTGCGGAAGAGGGCTGAGGAGAATGAACGTCCGCTGCCCCCGCAGGCACTTGAGTCGTACCAGAAATCGCTTCAGTACGCGGCCAGAGTCCTCATGGAGCACCCCGACTCAAAGTGGGTCGAAGAAGCGTTGCTGTTGAGCCAGAAAGCGCTCTACCGCCAGGGAGAGGTAGCGGCATCTACCCGGAAAGGCCTGGAGCTGCTGGAGCACTTTCCCGAGAGCCAGCACGTGCCCGAATGCCGGCTCTATCTTGCGCGGGGGCTGCTCATACTGGGAGAGGCGTTGAACGCAGCCGGTGAGGCGAGCCGGGCGGCGACGCAGCTGACCGGCAGGTTGCGTGCCGAAGCGATGCTGCTCAATGCGCTGGCGCTCGGGGTGGCAGAGCGATACGAAGAGGCGCGCGGAATATTCGATTCCATGATTGCCGATCCCGAGACCCCGCCGAATATAGCCCTTCAGGCAAAACTTGAACTTCAGAGGCTTCTGGAAGAGCGGGGCGAGTATGACGAAGGTGTGGCGATCCTTGAGGACATTCTCTCAGACCAGGGGCTCACGCTTACCACCAGGCAGGAGACGACGATACTTTTAATCGACCTGCTTCTCAAGGTGGGGGACATACCGGCCGTTGAAGAGCGGGTAAAGAGCCTCGAGGAACTGGACGATTCCGGATACTACACCGGTGTTATCAAGTACTACCGGGGTGTGCTCGCAGATCGGCGGGGGTCTCACCGGCAGGCGACTAATGAAATGGTGCTCTCTCTCAATGCCGGGGTTACCGCGGATTGGGAGGCACGTATCCGGCTCGACCTCGGAGCGCATCTGGAGCGCGGGGAAGATTATTTTACTGCGGGTACGGAGTACCGTGCCGTCAGGAGCGGACTCGGCACCCTGGAGCAGCAGCAACGGGCGGCCGAGAGGGCGGATATAATAATGCGGTTCCTTACCCTTCGTTCCCTCGTAGAGAAGGTTGAGGAAGAGATCAGCTTCCGTGACCCACGCAATGTCGGTGCCAACAGAGGGGTTGCTGTCAATCGCCCGCCTCCTCGGCCCGTGGAGGAGGATGTCCGCCGCAGGCACAGAGAGGACCCTGACGAGGAGGTGGAGCAGGAGGACAGACCCACGGTTCAGGAGGAGCGGGTGCTGACCGTCGCGCAGCAGTTGGGGGATGTCCCGCCCGGAATGTATCTCTTCCTGTTGGCGGAGCACTTCGCACTCGAGATGGCAAGTCCTGACTCAGCCGTGACGTACCTGGAGCTTCTTGCCGAACGCCATCCTGATTCGGATATGGTGCCCAGGGCGCTTTTCGCGATCACGGAGTGGGCACCGGAGAACGAGGAAGGTGTTGAACATCGCGAGAGTGCCGTAACCCGCCTTGTAGAGGAGTTCGCCGACAGCCGCTGGACCTATTACTATCGTCTGAGACTTGGAGAAAAGCCGGAAAAGCCGACTGATCTCAGGGCTCACGACGCACTGGTTGAAGCCGAGAGACAGGTGGATCCGCTGGCTGAACCCGCCCAATGGCAATTGGTGATTCCGGCATTTTACGAGGTGGCTGAACGGTTCCCCTCCACCGAATCCGCTCGCCGGGCTGAACTGGCTGCTGCTCGACTCCTCGAGCTCGGAGCGGGACCGCCAGATTCGGCCAGGGTTGCCTACGAGCGTATCGTGGAGCGCTATCCCGACTATCCCGAGGCGAGGATTGCCGCCGAGCTGATCGGGTCGCCGACCTCGGCGTTCCTGCCTGATCCTCAGGAAGCACGTAAACAGGCTATCGAGCAGGAATTGGGCAGCTGGGATCGCTGGTTCGGTACGCAGACGGCTGCGAAGGTGGTGCGTCTGCAGCCTCGCGGCCAGGCGGCACAACTGGCCTTCGGCGGGAGACTGGGCATACGTGCCACAAGCCGGCCCGGACAGGGTCGTGCTGCTGGAAGCGACACAGAACCCCCCCCCAGGCGTCCCCCTCCAGGAAGACCGCCTCCCAGCGGGCAACCACCACCGGACAGATAACGTCTGTCCGATGCATAACTTTCCAGTAATGCATGTTCTATACCTGGATCACGGCGACGCTATCCGTCTTACATGCGACCGATTCCGAGTATAGGATCGATTTCCGTGCTATGAAGTCCCTTTTTAACATGGGGGTGATTGTCCTTCTGGTGTGTGGACTGGGTGGCTGTGCGGCCGCTCCGAAATACCGAACCGGTTCTGATCGCAGGCCTCCGTCTGGATCATCCACACAACCCAATACTCCTGATCGCCTGCCCCGGTACTCGACTTCCTCCGGCCGTGTTCCCGACGGCCCGGAACGTTGGGGTGACCATTACCTGCGAGGGCTGGCATCGTGGTACGGACAGGATTTCCACGGAAGAAAAACAGCCAGCGGGGAAGTGTACGACATGTACAAGCTGACGGCTGCTCACAGGACCCTCCCGCTCGGAACCCGGGCGAGAATCTGGAATGTCGAGAACGGCCGGAGCTGCATTGTCAAAATCAATGACAGGGGACCTTTTATCGAGGGAAGGATCCTTGATCTATCCTACGCGGCTGCTCTGGAGCTTCTGATGGCCGAGAAGGGAATAGCCCGGATCCAGATAGAAATATTGAAATTACCTGAACTGTTAGATACTTTGAGAGTCCGTATTGAACTGATACCCAGGAGGCCCGATGGCCCGTAAGGTTGAACAAAAAAGAGGCTGGTTCCCGTTCGGACCCAGAAACCGTAGATGGTTTGGGCTGGCCATAGCCGTAATTATCGTGGGGTACATCTTTCTGAGCATTGGGCCGCATGATTCTTTCTGGTCTCTGACCCTGGCCCCGATCTTCCTGGGTGCCGGCTACTTCGTGCTCATTCCTATCGCTATCCTGGTACGAAACGAGCCCCGGGGAAAGCAGCAGACGAAGCAGCAGCAAGAGCAAAAACAAAAGCAGCAGCAGCAGCAGCAGCAGCAGCAGGAACAGTAGCAGGAACAGTAGCAATCCCTATAATGCAGTAACAGTCTTCAGGGCGATTAGCTCAGTTGGTCCAGAGCGCCTGCCTTACACGCAGGAAGTCGCAGGTTCAAATCCTGCATCGCCCACCAGTTAACTCGTTGACATTCTATAAGATGTTTAGCTTTGGCCATCTGTTTGACTACCCTAACGATACATATTTATCTTGCCCTACGTTCGAGAACGGGATATACTTCGGCTATCCGATAAGGGAGGTTAAAATGATCACAAAAGTCCAAAAGTGGGGCAACAGCCAAGGCCTCCGCCTCAGCAAAGAGCTGCTCTCAAATGTCGATATCGATGTTGGGGATGCCGTAGAAGTTACTGTGCACAATGGTGCTATTATCGTCACACCTGCTCGTCTGGTGCGAGGTGGATATGACCTTGAACAGCTCGTCAAGCGCATTCGGAAAGGCTACAAGCCGGAAGAACTTGACTGGGGATTCCCCGTCGGTCGGGAGGTCTGGTAATTGGCAACGTACATTCCGCGAAAGGGAGACTTCATCGTTGTAACCCTTGACCCCCAGTCAGGGCACGTGCAGCGAGGGCGACGGCCCGCGCTGGTAGTAAGCAATGACCTGTTCAATAAACACACTGGTCTCTGCATCGCCTGTCCCATTACCAATACGCGGCGCGACTACCCATTTCACGTGTCGATTCCAGATGGTCAGGACGTTACCGGGTTTGTGATGGTCGAACAGGTCAAATCGATTGACTTCCACTCTCGGAAGGTCAAGCGTATCGGGAGCGCTCCTGAACAGGTCTTGTTAGAAGCACTATCGCTGCTTGATGCTTGCCTGTACTGAGGTGAGCGCTAACCGGATGGGTCACAGTAGCTCGGGCCTGCCTTACACGCAGGAAGTCGCAGGTTCAAATCCTGCATCGCCCACCAGGTACAACTCAATATGGATTCGCTCGAATCGCTGTTCTTACTTATAATCGCGCGTATGGATAATCGCACTTGAGGAGATGAGTTCGATGTTCAAGTTGGTAGAAATAAAGGCGTTATCGGATTATCGGCTGTGGGTGCGCTTTGACGATGGTGTTGAAGGAAAAGTTGACCTGTCGCATCTTGCTGGTCGGGGAGTCTTAGCTGCCTGGGACGATTATAAAGTCTTCGAGAGGGTACATATTGGCTCAAGCGGAGCTCCTTCCTGGAATGACGATATTGATATCTGCCCGGATGCACTTTATCTAAAGGTCACTGGGAAGACAGCCGAGCAGGTATTCCCAAAGATAAGGTGAGGAGCATCCCATGCATCATGTACGAGTACTGATTTTTTTCCCCATGGCATTATTTCTCGCATGCCAGGGTAATGCTCCTGCATCCCGGACCGGATTCGCTGACGTCAACGGAACCCGACTCTATTACGAGGTCTCCGGACAAGGGGAACCACTCGTTCTTATTCATGGCTTTAGCTTCGATTCCAGCTGTTGGGACGACCAGATGGAAGCTCTCATCTCTCGCTTCGAGGTCTTACGCTATGACCTGCGCGGATTCGGGAAGTCAGCGCTTCCTGAACCAGGCATTCCCTATTCACACACGGATGACCTGGTGGCCCTGTTGGACCTTTTCCAGATGGAGAAGATCCACCTACTTGGGCATTCCTATGGTGGACGACTCGTATTCGATTTTGTCATGGACCATCCTGATCGAGTCCTCTCCCTGTTACTGCCAGAAGCTGCCATCAGCATTCGAGGTGGCCCAGAGTCTGTGGAACTTGAAGCCTGGATTGGCAATACGTGGGGCACCGGTGCCGAAGAAGGAGTGGAAGCGGCCCGGACTGTCTGGCTGAAAGGGAGTCCATTTGCACCAGCGCTTAGAAATCCCAAATCGGCTGCCAAGGTAAAGCAGATGGTAGAGAGGTACTCTGGATGGCACTGGGAGAATCGCGATCCTGCTGTGAGCTTCGTCTCGTACGCCCCAGAGCAACTGCGCGCAATCAAGGCTCCTTCACTGATCATCCTCGGGTTGCTGAACCCGCCTTACTATCACGAAATAGCGAGTATCCAGCACGAACACATACCAAATTCGACCTTGGTCACGATGAAAGGAGTTGGACACGCTCTAAACATCGAGGCCCCTGATGAGTTCAATTGCATTGTGATCGAGTTTCTTGAGACGGTTACCTCGAGGCGATAGATATTGCGGTCTATCAAGCGCATGCAGCTGGCATCGGCGGCTGAGGAGCGACCCAGCTAGGCAGTTAAGACACTGCCTCTGCAGCTGACGCGCAGGACGTGAGGCAGTTGTCACTAGCACGAGTCTTTACCTATGATGTAGAATGATGTGTAAGAATCCTACTCTGGGAGGAGCTTCCATGCTAGTCCGGTCGACGAAAGAACTCATGCGCGATGCAGTCGAAAACCTGCCTCCCGATGCGACAGTGGAGGAGGCGATGGAACGCCTTTACCTGCTCGCAAAGATTGAGCGTGGCCTGGAACAGGCGGAAGCCGGGGAAACCTTGTCTCATGAAGAAGTCCGCCACCGACTAGGCTTATAGGTGAAAGTCCTCTGGACTCTGCAAGCAGTTGGCGATCTGACCAGCATCCGAGATTATATCGCTCGGGATTCAAAGGCATACGCACGATTGATTACTGAACGACTATTTACCTCGGTCGGTCAACTTGCCGAGTACCCGGACTCGGGCCGTATTGTACCAGAGCGAAATAGTCCAGAGATTCGAGAACTGATACGACCCCCATATCGGATCATCTACCGACGAAGTGCTGAGGCTATTGAAATCCTCACAATCCACCATTCAGCTCGACAATTACCCGGACAGATACCCGGTGAAAGTGACACTGCCTAACAAGCGCAGGCAAGCGCATGTAGCTGGCATCGGCAGCCAAGGAATGATGATCATGGATGAACTGATATTCATTGTTAATGAGGCTCCTGAAGGTGGTTACACTGCTCGAGCCCTGGGTGAGTCTATCTTCACAGAGGCAGATTCGCTTGAAGATCTGCGTGAGGAGATCCGCGAGGCTGTTAAATGTCATTTTGAAGATGACAGCTATCCAAGAGTGGTCAGGATCCATTTCGTTCGTGAAGAAATGCTCGCAGTGTGAGAATTCCTCTAAGCGAGTTTGAAATGCCATTGCGCTTGAGGAGATGAGTTCAATGTTCAAGATAGTAGAAGTAAAAGCATTACCAGATTATCGACTGTGGGTGCGTTACGACGACGGTGTTGAAGGAGAGGTTGACCTGTCGCATCTTGCTGGTCGGGGAATCTTTGCTGCCTGGAACGATTATAAGGTCTTCAAGAGGGTACATATTGGCTCAAGCGGAGTTCCTTCCTGGAATGACGATATTGATATCTGCCCGGATGCACTGTATCTGCAGGTCACTGGGAAGACACCTGAGCAGGTATTCCCGAAGCTGAAGACGACTCCTATCGATACCTGAAATAAGCCGTTTTTATGGCTGGACAAGATCGATCCTCTGCCATAGAGATGATACGTGTGCCAGATATGTGCCAAACAATATTTTACCTTACACGCAGGAAGTCGCAGGTTCGAATCCTGCATCGCCCACCATCTTCAACTCAGTATAGTATCGCTAGGATCTTATTAGGTTCAGCCTCCATAGGGCTCGAACACATTCGCGTCCGTGGTCAACAACCTCATGAGCTTCGTATGCACGAAGATCTTCTCCCGGCCTACTTTCCGTTCCGTCAAGACGTCGATCTCGCCCAGGAGTTTCAGATACCTCGAGGCGGCCTGCCTTTGGGCCACTCCAGCGTCCACGAGGTTGGCGATTCTGCAATAGGGCTGGACAAAGAGCACTTCGACCAGTTCCCGGCTGTAGATCTTCGGCAAGCGTCGCCGGACATGCGCGACGGTGACATCGAAGAGCTCCCGGATCGCAGCGATCTTATCCGTCGTCCACGAAGCGGTCTCCTGAACCGCTTCCATCATGTACAGCAGCCAGGGCTCCCAGGCCCTCAGTTGTGTGACATCGAGGAGCAGGCCATAATACTCATCTTTATACCGAAGAACATGCCTGCTCAGGTAAAGGATGGGCAAGTTCAGCAATTCCTCCTGGACCAGGAACAGGTTGTTCAGCACCCGGCCTGTGCGGCCGTTACCGTCGGTGAATGGGTGGATGGCTTCGAACTGGTAATGGCCTGCCGCAAGGCGAATGAGCGGATCGAGATCCGGCTCCGCGTTCATGAATCTCTCCCAGTCCGCCAGTAGACCGCGTATGGTGGCCTCCCCTTCCGGAGGTGTGTAGATCGTCTCACCCGACGAACCACCGACGAGCTTCGTACCAGGCACCCGACGCACACGCATCTCCACGCCCCTGATTCGGGTACAAATGGTTTCCGCAGTTGCAGTGCTGAGAGGGCGTTTGCCCAGTGCCTGATACCCTTCGATCAGGGCCTGCCGGTAGCGCAGGGCTTCTTTTGTGGCTGGATCGACGTTGCCCTCCCCATGCAGGTTCTCAAAGAGCTTGTCCATGGTCGTGACGATATTCTCGATCTCGGAACTGGCCTGGGCCTCGAGAAGCGGCAAGGTGTTGATGAGCATCCCCTGGTTGGGGATGAGCCTGGCAGCCTGCTTGAGTTCGGCGAGGGCAGCACGTGCCTCGATACAGGCCCGTAGGACCACCTTCGTTTCCAGGTCCTCGACCGCGGACAAGGGTGGGAGATTATTGTAGGGACGGTCGGCGTGCCAGGAACCTGTACTCATGATGAATAAACCCCTTTCTGTCGACATGTTCCGAGGATAGGTCGTTGTCGGCGACACGTCAAGAGAATGTGTCGATGTTTTTCAAATATATCGACATATATTGTACCCAGACCTGCGGCATGCCTGTACCCCCGAAAAATTTCGGTTAAAGCAAGAGATGTTGATGGCAAGTGTTCCAGATTTGTTTGAAGCAGCAATCTCTTTGCGTGTGCCAGATATGTGCCAAACAATGTTTTTACCTTACACGCAGAAGGTCACTGGTTCGATTCCAGTATCGCTCACCATTTAACTCACTGGTCCTCAACAAGTTATGAGTATCTTTGGAGGCCTTTTTTTACTTACCTTGATTATTGTGTGATAGTTATCAATAATAGCGCTGATTATTGAGCATATAGTTACTATAATAGCCCCATATTTTATATCCTGCTTGCTCCTTCCAAACGGGAGAGAATGACCTTGAAACGGATAATCGAGCAATCACTGCTCAGCTGGAAGGCATCACCCCGCCGCAAGCCTCTCCTGATCAGGGGTGCGCGTCAGGTTGGAAAAACCTACTCCATCGAACAATTCGGATGCGAATATTTCGATCACTTGGTGAAGATAGATCTCGAACGTAACCGGCAGTGGCACCGTGTCTTTGAAGGAAACCTTGCAGCTCAGCACATACGTGCTGAACTCGAGGTACTCGTCAACCAGACAATCGCAACGGGCAGATCGCTTCTCTTCCTCGATGAAATTCAGAGCTGTCCACGTGCGATCATGGCCCTCCGCTATTTCTACGAGGAGCTTCCTGACCTGCACGTGGTGGCCGCCGGCTCGCTGCTCGAATTCGCGATCACCGATATCCCCTTCCCGGTGGGGCGTATCCAGTTCCTTGATATGCATCCGATAATCTTTGCTGAATACCTGTGGGCGGTCGGGCAGGAGAGGCTGGCTGAGATCGTTCTGGGAGTGCCGGCTCCGGTACCGGAGACCGTTCATGATCTCCTTATGGCTGAACTGAAGAAGTACTGTTTCATCGGTGGTATGCCTGAGGCGGTGTCCACATACGTCGAGACGGGATCCATCCAACAGGCGTCAAATGTCCATGGTGAGCTCTGTGAAACATACAGACAGGATTTCTCGAAGTATGCCAGACGCGCAGACCCGGACTGTCTCGATGCGGTCTTCCGCGGTGTTGCGAGGGATCTCGGCCACCATGTGAAATATTCACGCCTCACCGATGCCTGCGCACACACAACGGTAAAACGAGCCGTGAATCTGCTCAGCAAGGCCAGTATTATAACAAAGGTGCCCGCAGCATCACCGTCCGGGCTACCACTCGGGTCATCAGCCTCCGAGCGGAAGTATAAAGCATTCCTGGTGGATGTGGGTATCTGGCAGCACCTGAGCGGTATGAGGATCGATACAGCTTATGCCGAGGAAGACTTGATGGATATATACCGTGGTGCGATGGCGGAACAGTACGTCGGACAGGAAATGATGGTATCACAAGGTTCGGACCTGTATTACTGGGCGCGGGAGACCAGGGGGAGCTCGGCTGAAGTCGACTATCTTGCAGTCATGGACGGCTCCATCTTCGGGATCGAGGTAAAGAGCGGTCCCGCTGGACGACTCAGGAGTCTGCACTCACTCCTGCAAACCTATCAGAATTGTGCGGGCGGACTGGTGTTCTCTGCAGGTCCATATTCGGAGCTCCCTGAACAGAGGCTAACTTTCTTACCACTCTATTTCGTCTTCGCCGCGACGCGCTCTGTGTAGCGTTCTTCTTTACTGATTTGAGCTGCCTGCAGTAAACTCTAGCCGATTGTTGTCAACCTGTCTGCCAATCGTCTCTATTACTCCTACTCATTAAGGGGTGATCTTTCCTTGGGTTTGTGGATACGAAGAAGAGGATTGTACTGAATAATGGCCAAGCATATGCGTTGAGGCATAAGTAGAGGGAAAGGAAAAACCATGAGGAACGGGAAACTTCTTCCACCAGCGTTCATCTGTGTCGTGCTGCTGCTCACCGGCATCCCGGTTCCGGCCGCCGCCCAGCCGGCCCTCCCCCTGGATGACAGCTGCACCAGCCTGCTGGTGACAAAGGGAGCCTCCACCGACGGTTCGGTGTTCATCACCTATACCTGTGATGGTGAGTTCCATTCACATCTGGAGTACACCCCGGCGGCTGATCACCCTTCAGGATCCTTCGTCGAGGATATAGGAGGTGGGCAGATCAGACAGGTCCCGCACACCTGGGCCGTCGTCGGCTACATCAATGAACACCAGGTAGCGATCGGGGAGACTACTTTCGGTGGCCGCCGGGAGCTGTCCAATCGCGAGGGTCTGCTGAGCTACCCAGCCCTGATGCAGCTCGCCCTTGAGCGGGCGAAAACGGCCCGCGAGGCGATAAAGGTCATGACCGACCTGGTCGAGGAATATGGTTACCGCTCCTCGGGTGAGTCGTTCTCCATCGGCGACAAGGAAGAAGCCTGGATACTGGAGATGATCGGACCGGGACGCGGTGTTAAAGGCGCCATCTGGGTGGCGGTGAAGGTTCCAGACGGGCACATAGCTGCCCACGCCAACAAGGCCCGCATCGGCAGGTTCCCGCTGAATGATCCCGAGAACTGCATCTATTCCGAGAACGTCACCTCTCTCGCCGTCGAGAAGGGTTACTACGATCCCGATTCGGGTGAGCCGTTCAGCTACTGTGAAGCCTACTGCCCGGCCACACCCTTCGACCTCAGGGTCACCGAGACCCGTGTGTGGAGCATCTTCCGCCGGGCTGCGCCCTCACTGGATCTTCCGTCCGACTACCACCGTGGGGTTGCGGGCGCCGAACGCTATCCGCTCACCATCAAACCCGACCACAAGCTTTCGGTGGCCGATGTCTTCGCACTTATGCGCGACCACTATGAGGGGACCGACTTCGACATGACCAAAGGTGTAGACGCCGGGCCGTTCGGCAATCCCTTCCATGTCAGGCCGCTGGGTTGGGAGGTAGACGGCGCACGCTACTCCTGGGAACGTCCCATCTCGACGCAGCAGACCGCCTTCTCCTTCATCAGCCAGTCCCGGGCATGGCTTCCCGATGCCGTCGGCGGGATCATGTGGTACAGCCCCGACGATACCAACTACGCCTGCTACATGCCCTTCTACTGCTGCATCGACGCCATCCCGGTATCGTTCACGGTCGGTACGATCAGGGAGTTCTCGTGGGATTCCGCATGGTGGGTATTCAATTTCGTCTCCAATTTCTCCAACCTGATGTATTCCTACATGATCGAGGATGTCAGAGCGGTGCAGAGTGAGATCGAGGGGACCTACCTGGCCATGCAACCGATAGTGGAGGAAACGGCGGTCAACCTGGCGGTGAAGGACCCGGAACTCGCCGTCCGCTATCTTACTGACTACTCCGTCACCCACGCTGAGCTGGTCGTTACAAGGTGGCGCCGGCTGGGCGAATCCCTCGTCGCCGGGTACAACGACGGTTACATCCACGGGCGCAGCCAGGGCTACCCGGAGGAATGGTTACGCAGGGTGCTGAAGGAACGTCCCGACCAGTTCCGCATCCCGCCGGAATAGAGTGGAGTAAGCTTCTGGCCGATCTGGTCTAATGCTCGTTGCAGTTTCGCTTTATCGATAATACCTGATGATCTTCCGGCTCATCTTCTCCGCGATGAGGCGGATACCATCGTTGATAAGCATATCGGCTGACTTCGGCTCTGTCGCGCACTGTCACGGTTTTGTTGTGAGTTCTTTCGACGAATGAGGGGCTGGTGGTCTGTTCTGAGATCTGGGTGAGGTTGACACGCTGACTTCAAGCTACAAGAACCTGTGCACAACTGTCAATTGGACGGAACAGTGAAGAAGCTGCTTTAAAGGGTGGCTGTCCAATAAAAGCAGATAAACGTTATGTGGGTACAGGAGTCCCCACTCTTGTGATCCAATAGTTATTAAGGCTGAACTCGCCGGTACGAAACTCAACACTACTCTCCACTAACCGGTGAAATACACTGATTGACTGGAGGTTTACAATGAACCGTGCCGCTATAGTTATCACAGTAATCCCCTGTCTGGTAGTTCTATCGGGATGTTCGCAAGAGGAGATACCTACAACTCATCTCTCACCGGTAACGGTTTCTGCTGCTGGGGAAGTCACCCATATGGCTTGGGATGAGCCACCGAAGCTGATTAAGATTGTAAAGCCAAAATATCCGGAAGTAGCTCGTGAGGACGGCGTTGAAGGACGAGTAATCCTCAGTATTGTTGTGGATAAGGAAGGGAAGGTGATCAAGGCTGAAGTGATTCTCTCGGAGCCGAGCAGCGTTTTCAACGAGGTGGCCCTGGAAGCGGTTCGTCAGTATGAGTTCGAACCAGCTAAAAAGGACGGCAAACCAATCAAGATAATGATGGGGCATTCGATAATATTCACCCTAGTGAGTAGGAAGCCGCTTTAGCAATTTGGAATGATTTTGGTCGGTAATTGCCGTTGACGTAGGGCGACATCCGGCGTTTCCTATTAAGGCTTCGGGGGCGTAGTTCAGTTTGGTTAGAACGCCGGCCTGTCACGCCGGAGGTCGCGAGTTCGAGTCTCGTCGCTCCCGCCAGTTAACTCCAAGGGCCGTAATCGGTTACGCCGGTTGCGGCCCTTATTGTGGTTACCTTACCTTATAGAAGCGCCCGCCTTGAGAGGAGTTCGCGATGAAGGTCGGTATCATAATCTGTGACCGCTTCCGTACCTGCGGCGGCGGTAAGTGCATGAGAGCAATGCGTGAACGGGCTGGCGCCTTTTCCTCATATTCCGCTGACGAGCCCCTCGAGCTGGTCGGATATACGAGCTGCGCAGGGTGTCCAGGCGGCAACGTGGAATACGTGCCTGAGGAGATGATCGGGAACGGAGCAGAAGCGATTCACCTGGCCACCGGTCTGGTCGTTGGGTATCCGCCCTGTCCGTATCTGGATTATTTCAAGTCTTACATCGAAACACGGTTCAATGTACCCGTAGTGGTCGGCACCCATCCGATTCCGGAGAAGTATCTAACCGGGCACCAGGAACTATCCTCGTTGGAGGTGCTGAACCGATACACTGCACTGCTTGCTGACCAGAGCGTGAGAAAGGACTATGACTGAGCAGATCAAGATGCATCTGTTGACCGGCTAGGCCACGGTCGCCCAGATCATTACCGCGTACGTCAGCGGCCCGAAGATCCAGAATAGGTCATCTAGGAGCCTGTCGGAGAAACGCTACGGCTGCGGCTTGCGCTGGCATCCGGCAGGCGGCGTTGGTTCTCGCGGAATGTCCTCGACGTAGCGCAGTGGCTACGTCTCCGGGTAT
>Ga0114919_10000229_pt1 | contig 40217 bp, 32 predicted proteins | sample BlataG_FD_88682 | JGI IMG/M metagenome (GOLD analysis project Ga0114919, IMG submission 88682) | Deep subsurface microbial communities from Black Sea to uncover new lineages of life (NeLLi) - Black_00105 metaG | ecosystem: Environmental > Aquatic > Marine > Oceanic > Sediment | place: Atlantic... | reverse complement strand
TTTTAAAAATAAAACGAGAGAAAATGACAAAACCTAGTACCAGTAGAGGAGGATTCATAAAAAGCTAGATTAAATTGGAGGGAGCGGCAAAAAGGACCATCAGAAAAAAAGTGATCTGATTAAACCAGGGCCAATGCCAAGACGAGTGCTGCAACCAGCGAAGAAGCAATGGAAATAGCTCCATCTGCTGCCTTGATAGTATCAGCTACTTGAATTTCTGGCACAAGTGTGGGTGCTGGCGCCAATTCGAGCGAGAAATCATCTGCCAGTTGCTGCATTGGAGCTGGTGCATCTGCTGCATTACCGTTATCATAATCGTAATCATAATCACCAGCAGGACCAGCAGCAGGACCAGCAGCAGCATCCCCACTGTAGTCTCCACTGTAGTCTCCACTGTAGTCTCCACTGTAGTCTCCACTGTAGTCTCCACTGTAGTCTCCGTCACTGGTTAAGGTTGGTGTTGGAGTGAGAGAGATGGCTCCACCAGTTGAAGGTGTGGATTCTAATGAAGAAGTGCTGTAGTCACCACTGTAGTCACCACTGTAGTCGCCTTCATAGTCGCCATCATAGTCGCCATCATAGTCGCCGTCATAGTCCCCGTCATAGTCCCCGTCATACTCGCCGTCATACTCGCCGTCATACTCGCCGTCATACTCGCCGTCATACTCGCCATAATCATTATCTGGAGTAGTAGGTACACTAGGCGGTTCAACAATTTCACCATCATCATCAGTATCTTCATCCTCCCCAGATGGTTTCTTGTTGTCATCATCCTTCTTTGGGGGCTTGGATGGAGGTTCAGCTTCAACTGGAGGTGGTGGAGGTAAGATGGCAGCACTACTAGTCTTTTGGGGTACATTGCTAGCCTCCAGAGTACCATCACCAAGCTGTCCAGCACCATTAGAACCGAAACAGAAAATATTGTTACCATTAAGACCGCAAGAGTGCCTTCCACCCCCAGCTACAACAGAAGTATAACCTGGCTTGCCGCCCGCCAAGACGGTGGCCTTGTTGACGTTGTCATTGCTGCCAGTTCCCAGTCTACCGGTGCCATTTTGTCCCCAGCAGTAACCTCTGGAGTCAGCACCAACAGCGCAGGCGTAATTAGCTCCTACAGTAACGGAGGTGTATCGAGCGGCTGGGCCTTAAACCCTTTGTGGCGAGGTGTACTTGGCCTCGGTGCCACCAGTACCTGCTTGTCCTTGTCTATTGGCACCCCAGCAATACAAGAGATTTTCTGAGGTCAGACCACAAGCTCCAGCATTGGCTGTATCAACAGAGTCGCCAATAATAGATCCAGCAGATAAGGAAATCCACTGGATAGCGGTGTTTTCTTCGCCCTTGGCGTTGACAACCTTGATTTTGGTGGGAGTGTTGACGCTAGGAACAGCTGTGGCCGTGGCGTTCACACCCAACTGTCCGCTGCTGTTATTACCCCAGCACATACCCTTTTGCACATCATCAACCTTGAGAACACCACAAGTGAAGAAATCTCCAGTGGAAATCTCCACCCAGCTGCCACCAGATGGAGTTTTGACAGGAACCCAATCGTTGTCAGAATCAGTATTCGACCCGTTTCCTAGTTGACCATAAGAGTTCTTGCCCTTGCATATTGCTCTGTTTTGGGTTGTCACACCGCAGATGTGGTCTCTACCCACGCTGATGGATTTCAAAGGGTTGCCTGGGACCTCTGTGAGTGTGAGTTGGGGGTCGTTGCGGTCGACAGATTGGAGCTTGCCGTTTTCGCTCAACAAGTAGATCTTTGTGCCCTCCATAGCAACGCTGACAAATTTGCCAGCCCATGGCATAAGCTTTGGTGCTTTCTTTCTCGCTTCTGTGATGTGTATGGATTAGGGGGGATTGGAGGGGAGAGTGGTTTGTAAGAAAGAGTTTAGGAAAAATAGGGGGGGAATGGCGGGGGACTTGGGGCAATGATTTTCAATTACTCACTGTTTGGGACATTGCCCCAGCAGTAGGCTTGATTAGATGCTATGGAACACGAGGCATCGCTTACAACTGCTACTATTTGATAAACTGGGTCTTCAGCGGTAGGAATAGCTGCCAGGAAGAAGTAATCCAAAAGGGGATGGATGTTAGTATTTTTCAGACGGCACAGGAAATATTTCATAATAAACGACATCTCAATAGTATATGATATGATATAATGCCAAAACTTACCTTGAAGAAGGCTTCTTGAAGTCAAGTCTGAACAATTTACTCTGCTTGCTACAAAACAAGCGATTACCAACGCCAAAAGCGCGCTCCTGTACCTTTCAATCATCTCAACTTGATTGAAGGTTTGAATAAGTTGAAAATAAGGGATTTACACGGTCTTTGACTTCTAGTTATCTACGCGTCTGCCCCTCGCTAGTCTGCTCCGAAATACAAATCTGCCGCCGAGGGGACAGGTGTCGGTTAGATCAGCCGACAGCTGGAGCACAGCCTCTCTCTCTCCTCTCTCCCCATCTTTCCTCTCCTACAGTGTTTACTATCTATCTTCCACCATACATACGTGGATACACACACGTATACATAACATTACATGTAATTTTCAAGAAGAGTAAGATTACTCCTTAGATTTAGGTAGTTTCATGACTTTTCCAATCGCCACCGTCTTTCCTTCATCTCTCAATGTAAACCTCCCCAACTGAGGCACCTTATCAAATGGCTCAATACAAATAGCCTTCTCCACTGCAATACGAGCAATTAACACAGCTCCGCTCTTCACAAACTTTGCCTTTTTCTTCTCCTTTGTCTTAGGATCAATGACTGCTACAATCTTCGTCACCTCACACTCCTCCACCACAGAATGAATGTGTAGAATAGCCTTGTAACCACCGGTTAGAATAGGTTTATGCTCCAACAGCTCTAATACTGCAATTTGTGCTTCAAATACTGTCACTACTGGTACTGGATTGTACCTAGATGACACTACAAATCCAGAAGAAATGTCTTCTTCTTCAATCCCTTGCAAACGCAGCCGTAAGTTCTCACCAGGACGGGCAGCATTTACCTCGGTTTCATCTCTATATACACTAATTACTTTGACTGGCACCTTGTTTGGCATCACCACCAGTGAATCGCCCTTTTTCACTAGCCCAGATTCACTTTTCCCCATCACAATGGTTCCCATGTCTTTATACCTATCCATGATTGGCATTCTGAATGCGCCCAGGGGATCTCTGTTAGTTGGCTCCACTTCATCAAGGACTTCAAACAAGGAAGGACCGCTGTACCAATCACAGAACTTTTTATCTACCCTCTCCTTCATGTTGTGGCCAAACAGACCGCTGATGGGCAGAACGACAAGATCCTTCTTTGGGTTGTAGCCACATCCTTTTAAGAATGGCATTAATTTGGCTTCAATCTCGTCAAATCTCTCCTTTTGCCATTCACCGTTGGGCCCTGCTACTGTAGGATCATCCATCTTATTAATCACCACTACAAGCTTGCTCACTCCCAACGTTTTAGCCAACTGAGCGTGCTCTCTCGTTTGACCACCCTTTTCAAACCCAGTTTCAAACTCTCCCTTTCGGGCAGAGATCACCAGCACACCTACATCAGCTTGGGAGGCTCCACTGATCATGTTTGGTACGTAACTCTTGTGTCCAGGTGCATCTAGGATCGTGTAACGCTTTTTAGGGGTCTCAAAGTAGGCTCTGCCCACCTCCACAGTGATACCCTTGGTACGCTCTTCTTCATTTGTATCCATGATGTAAGCCATATACCAACTTTCTCTGTTCTTATCCTTGGCTTCTCTCTCGTATTTTTCAATAGTACGGTCGTCAACACCGCCAGTAATAAAGAGGATTTGGCCGGCGGTAGTGGACTTGCCTGCATCAACGTGCCCAATGAACACAACGTTCATGTGTTCGCGAGGATCTTCAGCATTTAATTCCTTGAGGGCTTTTTTTACTCCAGTTTCTCTGGTAGATTTTTGAGTGTCTGTTTCTTCTTCATCTGCCACGGCTAGTTTCTTTGCTTGCTTGGTTGTGGCCTCAATGGCTGCAGAATTGGGAAAGAAAGAAAAGGAAGGGAAGAGGCGGTGAGTGAGCGAGTGAGGCGATCACTTGGACAATGAGCACTGGAAAACACACCAGGTGGGTGATCAAGGATAGGAAACGTACCGTCTTCCCGAGATTCCGGAGCTGCATCTTTTGGCGATTCTTGTGTTCCATTCGTCTTTGATTCTGGTGCTGCTGGCATTGGTGATGGAGTGGATTCAGGCTTGGATGGTGGAGCAACGACAGGTTTTGGTGGTTCCTCTGGAGTATTCGATGCGCCTGTGAGTGTGAATGTGCTAGCTCCAGGGTTAAAGTTGAAGGAAGCCGCAGTTGGGTTCAATTTTGGCGGCTGATTGACAGCTTCATCTTCCCATGAGTCTGCCATTTCGATATTTGATTGAATGAAAATTGTTAATGATGATAGGGTGATTGATATATATTGCCTGATGAGACAACCCAGATCGATCAGTAAGTAGTCGTCAAGCATGGAGATTTCTCCTCCCCAGTTCCATTTCCAACTGGAATTTCAAACATACTTGAAATGGCCAATATTAGTCTCCGTGGCTGGAATTTCACCAAACTAATTCATCTTAATATGATTTTCATACAGTCTTTCTTCAATTGCCACAAGCAGTCTACTCTTTCGTCTCCAAAGGTTGGCCAAAACTCTGTTTCAAGATGCTCCAGATGTTGTGGTAGCTTTAAACTTTTCGCAACCAACCAAGACATACTAGAGTCCAGTCGATTACTAGCATCCTCCAGAGCAGATGAAACTCTCAATTTACCACAACCACTCCTATATGATCAATTTGCATCCCCTCTTGCCCTCGACACCTCCGCCTCTCCCCTCCCCAAAAGATCCCCAAACCAAAAAAAACTCGACGTCCTCTTAGCCCGTTTCCTCGATGAACAACTCTTAGAAGCTGTCAACCTTGTCAATACAGGTAGATCCTTTACAAAAGAATACAATCAGGTCGTTTTACTCGGTGATGGATTAGACACCCGACCATTCCGACTCCCTTGGCCCACTGGCACCATCCTCTTCTGTATTGCTCCCGGTGAAGTCCACGAGAGAGCAGAAGCTGTCCTATCCCAGGCTACTAATAATAACACTACCACCAAAGAGAAAGCTCATGTCCCCAGAGGCTGTCTCCTCCGTAGAGTATCCCATGATTTCAGAAAACCAACTAGTTTTGCAGATGCATTAACACGAGCTGGTTTCCAATCAGACCGACTCTCCCTATGGGCCCTACAAGCAACAAATTGCCTAGCATTAAATGATGATGTTATAAATAGTATGTTGACAGATGCCTCTAATTTAGCTGCTTTTGATAGCTTACTATTTGGGGAGCTCACTCCTAGACAGAAGGGAGATGTGGACAATATGTTGGCATCTTTTGGGTTGCTAGGCTCTGCTGTTTCTTATAGGGAGGTAGTTGACAATTTACTAGAGGCTGGTATTCCTATGGATAGTGTTAATATAGATGATATACTGAATGAGGAAGGAAGAGGGGTGGAAAATAATAATAATAGTAATAATAATGATATTAATAATGTAGTGGAGAAGCAACAGCAGCAGCAACCTTGGATGTTTATTGCTCAACAGAAGAGATTGTCCATAGGAGAGATGGAGATGTATACAGATCATGTACAAGCTGGAGAGGAGGCTGATGAAGATTTCTCTGGTAACTTTAGCTGAATAAGATATGTATAGTATGAATGAATGATGTTGGGTGTAGAGATGGAATTAGAATCTATAAATGTGTTATTTGAAAGTGTTGCATGCCATGATGAAGTGGTGATGGTTTTTATAAATATTTCGGCTCTTAGGCGTTGTTCTCGTAGATCAAAGTAATAATCTTGACCATCATGAATATATCGTCATCATGAGTTCGTTAAAACAGCTAAAAGAAGCTTGGGTGACTGGTAATACCGGTGGAGGATTAATTGAAGTGATCTTGATTGGTTTCCTCCCAGTACTTCAACTCGCTCTATACTACTCATTACCTACTCCTACATATCCATGGATCGACATATGCTTACAGTTCCTTCTCTTGATCGCGTCACAAATTGCTGTTCAGCTGTCTATCGTCACTCCAATGACCGTCATTCTCCTCCTGCTACTACTACTTCTCTCCTCTCACAACAACAAGCCAGCCCCGAAGCAACAACAGCAACAACACTCACAACAACCCATAATTACAAGAGCATTAGCTGATTACAGAGCCTCTCTAATGATCATTACTTGTGTTGCCATTCTGGGAGTAGATTATCCAGCCTTTCCCCGACGATTTGCTAAAACTGAGACCTTTGGAACTGCTTTGATGGATGCTGGAGTTGGTTCCATCATTGTAGCTGGTGCTTTAACACGTGGCCTCTACAGTACCAGTAGTAGCACTAGTAGTCATGACCCAGTACCTAAAACCTTTAGATCATCATCCAAAGGCCCGTCTTATCTTATAAAAAACAATAAATCACTCATCCAAACAGCAACGCTCCTCACTCTTGCCATTGCTCGCATCATTGCTACATCAGCTGTTGACTATCAACACCATACAGGAGAGTATGGAGTGCATTGGAATTTCTTCATGACTTTAGCTGGCCTTAGAATACTCCATTCTGCATTTTACTACCTTAGCACAGTACTACCAAAACAATCATCATCATTGCGAGCCATACTTTTACCATTAATCGTTGGAATAGCAACACTAACAGTGTATCAAATTACACTTTCTAAGTACGGATTAATAGAGTACATTCATTCAGATGATAGAGATCTCAATAGTATTACAAGTGCCAATAAAGAGGGAATCTTCTCTTTAATAGGGTACTGGTCTCTCCATCTACTTGGCGTTGCCATAGGAACTTTCATCCAAACTGCTGCTGATGATGATAATAATAATAATAATAATAATAGGATAACTAGACAAGGTATGTCAGCAAGACAGAAAAGAGTAGTCATGATAGGTGAGAAGAGATTATGGATGATCGATGTAATATTATGGGTTTTGTATGCATGTATATCAACATGGATCCAACCAGTTTCTCGTAGAGCTTGCAATGCAGCTTATGTTGTGTGGATGTTGGCACTGAATGTACTATGTCTTGGTGGGTTTGTTGCAGTGGAAAGGAAGTTGAATACTTGCAGTAATAATAATAATAGTAATAATAATAATAATAATAATGGTGGTAAGAATGGTGGTGGTAATATAGTAGAGGCCCCTACTAATCTATTAGCTAGTAGTAGTAGTAGTGGTAGTGGTAGTGGTAGTGTGTTGTTGCAAGCTATTGGTGGTAGTTTGTTGCCAGTGTTTCTGGTTGCTAATGTGTTGACTGGGGTGGTTAATATGTGCAGTGACACATTATCTGCTGAGAAGAGCACTGCTGTTGTAGTTGTAATGGTGTATATGGCTCTGGTATGTCTTGTTGCTTTAGGTATGATGAAAATAGTATGATGGTTTGGTGTAGGAGGCAGTGGTGTAGAGAAATAGATGGTTTGAGAGGGAGGTGTACAGCGTTCTGTGTAAGATGAGCATGTCAAAGATTAGTTATTTACATTCTTAAGAGGTGGAGAGAGAGAGAGAGAGAGAGAGACACCCTCCTCTTCCCTCCGTCTCTCTTCCCTTTCTCCATCCACCCTTCAAACATATACCATCAAATCAAGCTGTCCTTACAGGAATATCAGCATTCTCCATATGAGCCTTCACATCCTCAATTGGTACCTCTCTCCTATGGAAAATACCTGCTGCCAAAGCAGCCGCAGCATGGGTATTTTTAAACACCTCCGTGAAATGCTCTGGCTTCCCAGCTCCACTGGAGGCAATAACAGGTATGGTGACAGCAGTGGACACCGCCTCCACTAGTTCTAAATCAAAACCTTCTCCCCTTCCATCATTATCAATGCAATTCAATAGAATTTCACCTGCTCCCAAGTCTTCTACACCTTTGGCCAGCTGAACAGCGTCTACATCTCGCCCTTCCCTGCCGCCTTTGATGGTGCATTGCCACCAGCAGTACTGATCCCCGTTTGGTCCAGGTTTAGACGTCTTGACAGTGTAGTGAGTTGTGTCGTTGGGTGAGGCAACATACACGCGTCTGGGATCGATAGAAACCACCACCGCTTGTGCTCCATACACTTTAGAAATCTGCTCAATGGCGGTAGAGCCATCTTTTCCACTTCCTCTCTCCAAGTACTCCTCCACAGCAGTCACTGCATCGCTCCCAATGGAGACCTTGTCAGCTCCAGATCTAAAATACTCTGCAGCCACTTGTAGAGCACTATATTCCTTCCCTGTTCCGTCTTTAAACCCTCTGATTCCACCTCCCACTGTGAGAGGGACAAATACACCCTCTGAAGCTAGTCGTAATACTTTCAACATTGGCAAGTCTCCCAGTGGGAAGTCCCTAAATCCGGTAATATTGAGAAAGGTAACTTCATCTGCTCCTTCATCAAAATATCTACGTGCTAGTTCAACCGGTTTACCTAGGTTTCTCACTTCTCCGCCTGCTTGTTCTGACTCTCTGACGTCGTATTGATCTCCCTTTGTGACGACCAAGTCGCCATTGTCGTTGGCTCGGACGTCTAGACAGGCAATAACACGCTTTGCAAGTCCTGCTTTGCCTTTCCTCTTCGTGCTACTACTACTACTACTACTACTACTATCACTACTATCACTACTATTCATTTGTTTGGCAACCTCTGGTTCCAAGAAACATTTCAGAATATCAAGACCAACAGCCCCGCTCTTCTCAGGATGAAACTGCGTCGCAGACACATTGCTCTTTTGCACCGCTGCTACAAACTCTCCTCCATAATCAGCCGTTGCTAGCACCCAGTCCTTATTATCAGAGGTAGGAGTAGCATGATATGAGTGGACGAAATACACTCTTCTATCATCTACCAGGCTGAGCAGAGTGGAATCTCTCTTTTTAATCAAGTCGTTCCAACCAATGTGTGGGACGGGAAGGCCCATGGTGGTGTCAAAGTGGGTCACTCTGCCTGGCACTAATCCGAGCCCCTCAAAGCCACCGCTTTCATCAGATCCTTCAAATAACAGCTGCATACCTAGACATACGCCCAGAAATGGTTTATCTGCTTGTATGTAGTCTTTTAATGCGTCAACGTAGCCTCTCTTCCTCAAAATATCCATGGCCTGCCCGAAGGCTCCAACTCCGGGGAAAATAAGTCTATCTGCATTGGAAATGTCTGATACAGTTTCTACATCTTTAATTGTGAAGCCTAGAGATTTGATGGCATTGCGGACACTTCTGACATTGCCGGCGCCGTAGTCGAGAAGGGTGACGGTCTTGTCGGTGGAAGCAGTGCAGTTGAGTCGACGAGGGCGGCCAATGTTGTTCTTGTTGTTGGGGACAGCAAGGCTAGGGATGGTGCGACTTGGGTGTCTTCTGAGTGCATCAGGCATTGATATATGTCTAGTACTCATCATTGAGACCTCAAGCCCTCGAGTTAGCAAGCTTGATGACATCTATAAGATTTTTAGATGAAACTGTGGTTGCTGCGGGGGAATCGTCAATTTATGCCCAAATCCAATAGTAAATGCAGCTGTTGTTTTGGTGATCAATTTTGAAATTGTTGATATGTGGAGTAATTGTAACCTCTGGGGTCTTGAAATTGGCGCCGTCGTCTTCGATATGAAAGGAGGGATGCTCCATGACAAAATGCATTTCCAATCTCGATATTTTTCCATAAACGGGTGATTCGATAGTACTAGACAAGATAAATCAAGACATACAGCGCATACATCCCTAGAACCCATATATAAAATGAAATTTGCTCAGTTGGTGATTGGTCCAGCAGGCAGTGGAAAGGTATGTTTCTGTGCCCCCTCTTGACAAAGACGTTCATCCCAACACACTCTCTAACACCTACACACACCATTACATCCACGCAGTCCACCTATTGCGAGACAATCAAGCAACACTGCGATGCAATCAATCGCCCCGCCCATGTCGTGAACCTGGACCCGGCAGCGGAAGAATTCAAGTATCCGGTATCAATAGATGTCCGTGATTTAATCACTTTGGAAGATGCCATGGAGGAGGTTGGTTTAGGTCCCAATGGAGGTCTACTCTACTGTATGGAATATCTAGAGGACAGTTTGGACGATTGGCTGGCAGAGTCGTTGGAGCCTTATGGAGATGATGATTACCTCATTATAGATTGCCCTGGCCAAATAGAGCTCTACTCGCATCTGACTGTCTTTAGAACCTTAGCAGACTACCTAAAGAGGGAAGGATGGCAAGTATGTGCAGTATATTGTCTAGATTCTCAATTTACGAGTGAAGCAACAAAGTTTATAGCTGGCTGCTTGACAGCCTTGTCGGCAATGGTTCAACTTGAATTACCTCACCTGAATGTTCTTACAAAGATGGATTTGTGTAGAGATAAAGAAAAGGCAGAGGAATGCTTGTTTCCTGATGGACACGAGTTGAGAGCAGCTCTAGATGCATCAATGAGGCCACATTTTAGACGGCTGAACAACTCAGTGACGCAGTTGCTCGACGATTTTGGGATGGTCAGTTTTATTCCTTTAGATATAACAGATGAGGAGAGTATAGATGCTGTGCTGCAGCAAGTAGATATGTCAATTCAGTATGGAGAAGATCAGGAGTCCAAACTGGCGGAGCTCGGGGATTTTGGTGATCAGGGTGGAGAAGGTGATGGTAATGGCCTAGACTTTTAGTAGCGATGGGTGGAGACTCCTCCCTTGGTATCAATTCAGAAACTCCTTGTGATCAAAATGTATGTAATAGACAAGGAAGTTTGGCCAGTCAGGAAGGAGATAGAGCGTTCTGGATATAAACAGGGCGCAGACGGGATGGCTTGGAGCGGTGATTGATGTTGAATTTGCTCTGAAAAAGAAGGAGCTTTCAGTTCTCAAGCGATGCTTGCTGGTTTGTGGTGGTGTGAAGTATTGATTTACATCGTAGTTTAACGCAAAGTAGGCAGAAAACTCCTTTCTTACCGTTTTTGCTCATCCAAGAATGCGACTTTGCAGTCAATATGGCCTGTGCAAGGCATTGTAGTGGCTCAAACGCAATGAATGAACTCATTAGGCAACATCAGAGTGTTCTAGACACTTACATGGAGACAACTAGCCCCTTACACTGCGGTAATAGGAGCAAAACACGCCGTGCTCGTTTGAAGAGCTTCGAAACAGGAGAGAGAGGGGTGGGGTGGGAGACATGGGCGTGTGGTATCTTAAAACAGCCTCTCGGCTAGCTTTTTCTTGCATTAGATAATTATATGACAGACATACTATAGCGTTGTTTGCATTTTCTCTTCAATATGACATATTTAGACGTGATCTCTGCCAACCAATTTGTATCAGTTTTGGTGGACGCAAAAATGCCACCAAAGAAGAATAGCTCCCTGATTGGCAACTCAGCAGCTGTTCAACAAGGTAAGCACCTCTCCCTGGTATACCGTGTCATTTCAGCTCGATCACGTTAAAATCGATCGGTTGATTAACTTCGCTCTTCATCCTCTAGCCCAACGTCTCCTGCATTTTACTCATCATATCCCACGTTTACTATATCTTTTTTCATCCGTACAGTAGTCTACCGTGATATTTCAGTGATTTCCACTCCGTTCACTTTCAATCCCGACGCCGCTGAATTTATCCCCGCCCTGGCCAGAGGTTCCAAGCCTCTGCCGTCCTCTCTCAATCCAAATGCTGCGCCATTCCAACCAGCAAGCTGCAAGATAGAAACACCAATAGTAGAGCAGCAGCAAGAGGAGGTGCAAGAGCAGCAGGAACAGCAGCAGGAGGAGATGCCGGAGCACCTCATCAGACTTAGCCGCCTCCTGGATGAGCTGGAAGAAGCACAGAGAAGAGAAGCAGCTGCTTTCTCCCACATGTTGAAGAATGCTCAGCGTCGATATGAAGCCACCCTTGGTGGTGATCGTCTCAACAAGGAGCAGCCTCAAGAACACGAGGAGCAGCAACAAGAATTGGAGGATGAGCAGGAGCAAGACGAATACATAATGTCGAAAATATACACTACTTATAACAGTGATGGCTCAGGGCAGCAAAAACATCAGCATGATATCATCATTAATGAAGATAAATTGCGGTTTTCAATAAAGCCGTATGTCCTCATCATGGACCTTCCTTCTCCTGACCAGTGTGGCGTATTTCAGCGAATCAAGCCTCTTCTACCACCCCTCAGTCAGAATGACCAGCATAGAAAGACATTGGTACTAGATCTTGATGGAACACTGATTAATCGTGCCCAAAAAGAAGACGGCCCAGGAACAACCCCATCCTGTCGCCCCCACCTGCAGAAATTCCTGAGAAGGGCCTCTAGAATGTTTGAAATAGTGGTCTTCACAGCCAGTCAAAGAGAGTATGCAGACAAGATGTTGGACAGTATTGATCCAAACGGCCAGTACATCAAGTATAGGTTGTACAGAGATTCTTGTGTGTTCTGGGAGGGGAATTATTTGAAAGATCTGACAATGCTGGGCAGAGATCTAGCGCGCACAGCCATTATCGACAACTCCCCCCAAGCATTTGGATTCCAAGTTGACAATGGAGTGCCCATTGCGAGCTGGTATGGTGATAAGGAGGATGGTGAGCTGTTGAAGTTGATTCCCTTTCTCAAAGATGTGGCACGTGCTGATGATGTGAGACCTCTGATTAGGGAGAAGTTTATGGTGAGGGAGCTGGTGGACACTTTGTCTGCAGTGTACTCATCAGCCAGCCCCAAGGTGGTTTCCACAGCCAGCTCAACCGTTCCGCTCGGAAAGATTTATACCCTGGAGCAACTCACCATCCTCCTTGGTCATAGTGTTGGGGACTTTAATTGCGTCAAGGACTGGAAGGAAGCCGTGTCAAAGATAGAAGCATCAGTCGCAGCCGGTGAGAAGAGAAGGCAAAGGAAACAATTGAATAGAGAAGTCGATGCAAAAGTAAAAACGCTAGTAAACGTAATACTAGCAGCAGCAGCAGAGGCAACAACACAGACAGCAGCGGCATCATTACCATCTCCTCTTCATGTACAAGCAACCACTAAACCAACAGGAGCAACAACAGGCAAGACTGCCCTCTTGCATTCTAGTCACCTGCTCTCATCGTACGAACGTCAAGAGATATGTGAATATGATGAAGTCTACTTTGTAGGCTGTCCCTCTACCAAGAAGATACTGGGTCATAGTGGTAGTGCACCTGACCTGAGAAACCATGGGTATGATGATGATAGAGGGGACTATAAAGTAGTGATTGGAGATCATATAGCATACAGATATGAGGTGAAGGGGGTGATGGGTCAGGGTAATTTTGGTTCAGTGCTGCATTGCGTTGATCATGAGAATGGACAGAATGTGGCGGTGAAGGTGGTCAGAAACATTCGAGAATTTCAGCACCAAGTTCGATTAGAGTCCCAAATATTAAAGACACTGCAGATAGAGAACTCTGGTATTGTGGAATGCTTCAGTTCTTTTCCATTCAGATGTCACCAGTGTTTTGTATTCGAGCTGCTCCACCTCGACTTGTACGACCATCTCAAGGAGGATAATTACAAGCCACAGACTGCTGCATTCATCAGACACGTAGCTGAGCAAGTCTTGAAAGCACTGGACACCATGCATAGACTAAACATCATCCATGCTGATTTGAAACCTGATAACATAATGCTGCAGCGCCCTCATTTATCTGATATCAAGGTTATCGACCTTGGCTCAGCTTGCTTTACAGATGACAGACCATTCACCTACATACAGTCGAGGGCTTATAGATCTCCAGAAGTTGTTCTGGGTCTAAAATATGGCACAGCAATAGATATATGGTCACTGGGATGTGTATTGGCAGAGCTAGCTACTGGAAACACATTATTCCCAGCGAGAACTGAAAGTGATCTAATGGATCGTGTTAAGGAGGCGCTGGGGTGCCCACCGTCATCACTATTGTTGTCAGCTCCAAATGCAGCTACATTTTTTGATGTTGCTGTTGGGGACGATGCATATGATCCCATACCTATTGAAAGGAATGATAGTGTTAGTAGCAGTGGCATGCAGAGACCTGGTGGAAAGTCACTGGAACAGTTCCTCGTCGGTGCTTCGATAGATGAGCAATTTGTCCAATTTCTAAAGAAGTGTTTGGTGTGGGATCCGGAGGACCGTGTCACAGCTTCAGAAGCATTGCAGCATCCATTCATCACTGGCTGCTCTGCTGTGGTATAGTTGTAGTATTAAAAAACAATCGTGATGAGACTCTAAATTAAGGATATTAAGGAAGAAGGAGAAGGAGAACGCACAGCAATTGGCTGCTTTTGTTTCAGACACAATAGAGATTTTCTCTCAGCAGTGTCTGACCCATGATACATAAATAATAATAGTTGAATAAAATGAACATAAAACCTCATTGTAAAAAGCTATAAATTTCATATCTGATCAAGACACACCGCAAAATCCACGGTTGTCTAAAACATATCATACATTTCCTCTCATTAGTCTGATGATGGTAATTACACGATTCTACCAAGTAAACAGCCTTAAAATGCTGCTGGAAAGTTTGAGACCTCTCCCTGCTCCAACATCTGTTGATCCTCTCTTGTAAACACCAATCTCAACCGCATCACCAACTTCTTCTGCCCATGCATTGTGTTCTTCACATGCATCACTTGCGTCACTGACCCTGCTCCTCCTGCAGGTAACGTAGCCCCACTTGCTGGCTCTAGTTTGATGGTCATATATTTGGGGACTGCTGCTTGGAAGGTGAAGTTTTTCAATGGGATTGGACCAGTGTTCGTATAGGTGGCGTGAATGATGGTGGTTAATGCATCATCAGGAGCTTTTGACAAGCTGAAATCGATGGCAAGGTCCTGTTTTTCGTATGCTCTAATGGTGGTAACACTACTCTGCTCGACAGGAGCAGCCCAAATTGCTGGTTCATCATCCAACTCCATCAAGCCTCCACCATTGCCCAATAAATCATGAAGAGCATCTGCTCCTCCTCCGCTTGTGGTGGCACTATCAGCAACAGGAGTAGAAGTGGTAGCCCCGACATCCAGTCCTAACAAAGCTGCCAAATCAGCAGCTGCGTTGGCAGACCCATTCATTCCAACACCAGCTGCACCACCACTGCTGCCATCTTCTTCTCCCAGGCTGGCATCATATGTCCCACTGTCTTCCACGGGAGGAATGTGCTCCATAACTTGAGGTCTGATTGCGTCAAACTTGAACAACCTGCTAAACTCCACTGCTCTTGTTTGTACTTCTACTTGAGGACTTCTAGCATACTTGTCAAGCATTTCTTTGGATTGGGGAGCACAGTGAGGAAGGCGGGCTGCAGCCTTGGCAATGGCTGTTAGTGTTACTTCCCTGCAAACTATCGGCGTGGCTGGACGGACCAAAATTTGCTCAAACAAGCTCAGGATGTCAGCTTCACTGACAGAGAGTGGTTCTTCTGCTTGTAATAGTTTAGGGTTGGTGGACGTCAAGATGTCAGCGTACTCTCCTACACACCAAGCAGCTACTGTTATCAAAGCAGGCTCAGCTGTGTCGATGCTATTTGTGAGAGCAGCATAAAACTTTCTGGCAGCGTATCCGTGGAGATCAGGGGTAGCGATGACAAGGAGAATTAATGCTCTGCAGGCATCTTCAGTAGCATAGGCTCCAGCTTGTACTAATACTGCTGCTAATGAATCAACGTGCCATCTTTTATCCGGGGCAAACCGAGCAACCAGCTGACATACTTTGGCGGTCAAGTCCGGCTTGAATTCGGCATCACAGAGATTTAAATAATCTAGCAGTTCCTTTGTCAACGTCTTGATGTTGCCTTCATTAACCAGAGCCAGGATAAGCTCCAATGCTCTCTTTCTGATTGAGTTATCTGCATCCTTGACGCAAGATACAATGGTAGCACGGTGTCGTTGGACTGCTTGTGTGTCGACAGCTACTACCTTAGTCAATGTATTAAGAGCGACATATCTCATATTATTGTCCCTGTGTGAAAGGAAGCGGCCCAAGATATTGACTGCCAGCACTCTAAGACCACCAATGGACTCAATTGCCATTATTGTCTGCACAGCTTCATAAAGCACAGCATTTCCTGCATTCTGAGAGCCGTCAGTGTTGGCTGCAACAGCGGCAAGAGCATCACTCATTGCGTCAGAAGCTTCAGCACTACCATGTCCCAAGGTTCTCAACAGTCTCAATATTTGCACTTGAAGGAAAGGGTTGTTCACTCCACCAACAGTGTATTCTGAAGAGACGCCACCTGCTTGCAAGGCTCTCAAGATTCTGCACAGCTGAGGCACTTGATCCCTCAAAACAGCCACTGCTGCTGTTGAGGTATGGCATACATCTTGCATCAGAGTGACACCAGTCAACAGTACTGATTGATTTCTATCTAGAAGCATGGCGGCTGCTAGATCAATGAAGCTTTCCAACATATCAGGGACTTTGCGGAGGATTCGTCGAGCACAAAGAGCGGCTTTTTTCCTGACGTAAGGATTGCCGCTTTGAAGCAGGCGCTCAACTTCAGGAGCAAGGTCACGAGCCATCTCAGCAGAGGCTATCGTGCCCAAAGCTCCCAAAGCAAGACCTACTATATAGTGGTTGCCACTGTTCAAGTCATTTTTGAGAGAGTTGGTCACAAGCATCAGCACTTCTTGACGTTCATCCAGCAAAAGAGACAGGCCCAGGTAGCCAATGCGTTTTTCTGGGAATCCCGAGGAAGCTATTAATTTGAGGGTTTCCATCTGACCGAAATGAGTGGGGTATCCTAGCATGTGGATGTACATGAGCTTGGCTACATTTCTGCGAAGGGATAGAAGAGTGTGTGTGTGTGTTTTTGTCAGAGAGAGAGAGAGAGAACGAGGGCAGGGCATACGAGGGCAGAGTGGCGGTGAGGTTTTGGTTGAATTCAGTAATCTGTGTGGTCTATCACGAGTTTGATGCCATGGGTTATGTGCTCAATCCACTGTCGACAAGACACGTACCTATGTCTATATGTGCTGTCTTGTTCTTTGAAAGCCTGCCTGAGAGCTGCAGACTCTTTTGCGATCACATCACGCTCTTCTGCAGCAGTTTTACACTGTCTAACCTTTCTAACCAGATCCCTGCAACAATAGAAGACATATTTTGTCAGATTCATATATTTTACTCTAGTGATCACCACCTCATCTTGGGACAAACTCACCTCAATCGCATAGTCATCTTCTATCCTGAGAACAGTTTTGCACCGGTCTAACAAATACCTCTTCTTCGGTTACTGATCAATGATATGAACTCACCAGAACAGCTCTGTAGTTGTAGATATCACAAAATGAATGAATGGGGTTTGTTTGTTTGACAGGGCCTCTTCTAAATCGCTCCGCCAATCCCCCCACCAACTTCCTCTCTCTCTTCATTCTCTTCTATCCCACCTAAAATTGCTACTACGTAACCCTATCCCAATAATCTATACAAAGCTCCCACACCAACCATTGGGCAGCATTAGCTGGAAAAGCTCTCACTATGGTCGGCAGCAGCCCAGAATACAATGCTTTCAACCTTCCCTCTTTCCACAACATTCTCAACTGCCGTCCCACTCCACCGTCTTTCTCATCCCCAGGTCGCGCACATTGTGTCCTTGTCTTGGCTGTGTCTAATGGCAATACCACCAACCACATCACCATACCAGATGATCCTCCACATACTACAGCTGAAGCTGCATTTTTTAATCTTTGAGACAATGGTCTAGTTTCTTCTTTGTCCAAATGCCACTCTGGAAATGCCTTTCTACCGTAGTGTCTAAACATTGTATATGCACTAAAGTAGATTGCATTCCCAGGGACTTCTCTAGCTAAAGTCCCATCTAATCCTCTAAATAAGCCTCTGAAGCCTTCATCTTGTACCACTGCTTTCAAACATTGAGTGGGGCCAGTGTACGACGCATAGGCGGGGTTGGTTTTCCCTACCTGTAATCTGCATTTGACGAGCTCAAATGGACTCAAAACTAAAGAAAGGAAGCACCCTGCAGTAGCACCTGCCAGCGGAACTGCAGCTATTTTAGGTATATGTTTTTTATCACCTGCTGTTAGTATTTTAAATGTTTGCCAATAAACTCCATAGTTTACTCCTGTTTCTAAAGCGGAGCCTACAAGAGGGGCAGTCAAGCCACGATACAGTGCCGAGAAACCTTCCGTTTTTACTAGAAGCTTGGCGCATTGCCATGGATTTCTATATAGATCTGGCGGGGATGACTGCAATCTAACTTTTACTGCAAATGAAGCAATAGAAAGGGGAGGGGGAGGATTGTTAGTGGGTTGAAGACGTCGGGTGGCACAAAGCGAAGGTGACAGGGAAGGGAGATATGGGGGGGAAGACAAGCAGTATGCCCTCGAAAAACTACAGAACCTAGCACATTGCACCCCGTACCTGTATCGAATGGGTATCCAGCTACAACATTGGCAGCTCCTGCGACACAGCCACCAGTTACATCTCGAGTTGTTGTCATGTGGATTGGGTTGGGCGGCTTTATCGCTCAACGACTCGTTCTTGCTAGGATAGACATGTTGCTACTAGAATCGTCAGATATACCGAACCAAAAGAATCAATTAATTGTACCAATAGTCAAATTAGGTTGGAAAGGCCTTCCTCCCGTTTTTTTTGAGAGAGAGCGGAGAGAGCCGGGGCAGTTGTTTATGTATGATGTGAAGCATAGGAAACACCACCAGACGAATCAATCCAACAATAGCAAGGAGTAAACTGGCACTTGCAACTCGCACTGAATCTTGAACCTGTTTCATTTCCCTCGATCAGCCAACACCAGATCACTTTAAAAGATGGCTGCAGTGCAACCAACCTCTACTTTAGCGCCAGGACTTCAAAGAAAGCTGAAAAAGGCAAGTTCCTACATCCATGTAGACTAAGAAAAAATATGAAGAGGCCAATTTGCTCAAACTCCCTCCGCCCGACATCTTTGCAGGTGCTCGAGACAAGAACTGAAACCCCGGAATTGCAGACATCGCTGGCGACTTTATCGACCTTCTATGAAGAGAATACACCAGCTGCTCGCAGAAATCTGAGGACGACAACAGAGAATGAAGGTCTGAAGATCTCAGAGGATTTTCTAACCGCTGCAGGTGAAGTTATTGGGGCTCTAGACATTGTCCAGGCTGACCTCGACAGTGTCTCCTCCGCCTGTGAGCAGATGACCGTTGCCATCAGAAAGAGCAAGTCATTCACTGCTGGATTGATTCATGAGACACAAAAATTACAACATGCGCTCCAGGTGACTGAGACAAGACAGAAATTAATAGTAAAATTCCTGGATCAGTATCAATTGTTGCCTGCCGAAATCCAAGCACTTCAAGGCGAGCAAATCGCCGATGGCTTCTTCACAGCCCTTCAACACGTTAAAGAAATTCACTCCAACTGCAAGAACTTGCTTCAAACAAATCAACAGCGTGCCGGATTAGAGCTCATGGATAGCATGGGTGCTCTACAGGAGGCAGCATATGAGCGCTTATGTCGTTGGGTGCAAGCAGAGTGTCGGGAATTGAGCGAGATGGATGCCCCTGAAGTAAACCCTTTATTACAACGCGCTGCAGCAGCTTTGATGGAAAGAGAGGTTTTATTCAAGTATTGTGCAGAAGAAGTGTCATCTGCCAGACATACTGCTCTATTCCAGCGCTTTATCAAGGCCTTAACTCGTGGTCCCCGACCCATCGAGATGCATGCTCCCGACCCCCGTCGCTACGTCAGTGATATGCTGGCATGGCTTCATACATCTCTTGCTTCTGAAAGAGAGTTCTTAATATCATTATTTGGAGACTATGAAAGTGAAAACTCGGACATTCCTCCTCTTTCCAAGCTGCTAGACTCTATCTTTGAAAGCATCTGCCGCCCCCTCAAGGTCCGCATAGAGCAAGTTTTGATGTCCTCCCCTCCTCCATTGCTCTGTTACCGCATTTCTCAGCTTCTTTCATTCTATTTAAACACGGTAGATTCTATGCTTGGTGCAGATAGCCAGCTTTCCGATGCATTGACAGCTTGCAAGACTATGGCGCTGCGAATCTTCCATGACCAACTGAAGCAGCGCGGCGACAAGCTTTCACGCTATCCCCCACCTCCAGCCAAAGACTTATCCCCCCCTCCGCAGTTATCAGAGGGTGTCCGCCAAATAAGCGAGCTGATAGAATGTTTTGAGTGTGCATTAGAGCAGGAGGAAGACGCAGGAAAGGAGTTCTCAGCCGTCCTGGCTTCAGCGCTGAATCCATTGGTAGATATGTGCCGGCACAGCTCTGAAGCACTAAACCCCGCTGCTACTTCTAGACTAGACGATGGAAGCCACTTAAATCCCGCTGATCAGAGCGTTTATGTCATCAACTGCTTACTTTCTCTCCAGGTGCCATTGGTAAATCATAAATGCGCAGAGGAGCAACTGGCAGAGGTAGCCCAGCTCTTAAACAAGCACATCGCGGCTTTGGTGTCAACAGAGCTGGATCGCATTCTTAAGACTTGTGGTTTGAAGGAGATTATGGATAGGATTGACCTGTACAAGGTAAGCGCAAAACCACCCACCACAAGCCAGTGTTTCCCCTAACTAACCCCACTTCTTTCTACACAGGGACAGCAAGGAAATGCGCCGATGGCCACAGACTCCAATTTGGCGCTTTCTAACGTCGGGGAGGCAATGCGCACATTCTTTGGCAGGCTCAGTGACCCAGCCATTCTCCCTGAGTTTGAGAAACTGCGCGTACCCAGAGTTAAAGCAGATGCGGCAACGAAAGTCCTTACCGCGCTAGGAACTACTTATTCTATCATATATGAAGCGTTATTAGACCCAAGTAATGGATACAAAGCCGCAGAAGTTAAGCAGGCAATTAAGCATACGCCGAGTCAAGTAAAGACGCTTCTAGGTGTTGAGTAATGTACTATTTGAGTGCATAATAGTTGTAATTGCGTCTTGTGTCGCCACACTTTGTTACAGTTTGCGCTTATACGCGCCTTCTTCTAAAACCAGCTTCTCTTCAACCACGAGTTTTCCCAAGAAGGTTCCCAGCTCCTCCAGTGACCTCTCGTAAGGAGGGTCTGCTGCAAACATCTTTAGCATGTTGTGGATACGGTCGAGTGGTAAAGCATCAAAGTTAGTCAACATACCCATGACAAATGGCTCGTACTTTGACATGTCCTCTCCTGCCATACCCGCACCCGCATCGATGTCCATTCCAGTATCCATATCTGCGTTGGTCGTATTCTTTTGAAGTTTCTCATTGCGCACAAATACTGACCCTGATGCTTTTTTTACTTCGGATACAACACCTTGATTGATCCAGAACATTATCTTCTTGCGCAGATAGTCATTGCTGACGCCCAGCGCGGAAGCTAGCTCTGCAGACTGCCATTCTGGCTGTTCTTGGAATTGTAACAGCGCAGTTGCTTGGAATGGGGACGCGGTTAACTCCAGAACATCGTCTCCAATTCGCACTTCCAGTGTCACACTGCCTACACTCGACTTCCACTGCAGCACACGCGGTGCTTTCAGGGAGTGGTACTTGTAGCCATATGTCTGCAACATGGATTTAATATCTGGTGGTAGATTGAAATTCTCTTCTTGCGGTAATTGAGGCCAGAACAACTGCGATATGATTGTCCCAGTAAGGTTGTCAATGCTGACAAGCTGTTTGCGCTTCTTCAACGGCGTTGCTGTGTTGGGTACGCTCTTCACATTGCTATTAATGCGCTTGGAGTCCGCCAAGTCCTTCAGCATTACCTCTGCGTTATGAAGACTTGTCTCTCCAAAGCGTACCTTGAGAAGCTCCAGTGTTCGCAGCTCTCTGTCACAGTCATAATCGCTCCTTGCAAGCAAGCGGTCGGCCAGCATGCTTCGGTACTCGTTCAAAAACAGCTCTTTAGTCCCATATATACCAACCAACATATTTATAATATCACCTGTCTTTTGTTCATCTGTCATGCGAGCAGTTTCTAATGTATTTGGTTGCCAGCGTTCCGCTTCTTCAATTGCTTGCTTGTCAGCGTCAAGGCCATCAAAATCGACGGCGTCGGTCTGGCCCTGCATGTTGCCTAGCTCATCCAGCAGAGATTGTTCATCTTCACCATCAGTCAGCATTGTCACTATACATCTTGTTGTATCTTTCCTGCCTCTAAGGTAGTCTCTAATTGGTTCTGCCACAATGTTAAGTACTGCGCCTGACGAATCTATGTCGTTCAAAACTTTGATGGAAGCTACGTACTGGTGGATGATGTCAGACGTGGCAGCTCCAGGGTGGAGCAGACGATCTACCAACGCTTGTCGGAAGACTGTGATAAGGTGGCTATGAAGAGAGGTGAACATGAGTGCCCTTTCCAAATCTCTTACTGCAGGCAGACTTTCAGGGTACTCTATGCAGATGTCAAAGAGCTGCGCACTCCTCCGTCTCCCCACCAAGTCGTACAGGTGGAAGCTCAACGCTGTCTTCCACTTTGCAAGGGCAGCTTGATGATCATTTTCAGGCAATACCTGGTCTAAGAATTTCAAAGGAATAACTGAGATCTGATCATTGCTATCAGCTTCTTTGTCCAATATTGATGTTTCAAAGCTGGCTTCTAGTCTGCTGACCAAGTGATGTCGGTAATACCTGACCACTGTGGCAGAGTAAATCTTCTCATTGAGCTCTTGCAAGCCTATATCATGCATTGCAGCTGACATTTGAGAGAGCACTGGAGGTGTTGCACGATCTGTATAACTCAATCCTGCAGCTAATTCCTCCAACTGGTTTTTGTAAAATCGGAGGAGCAGTCTGGTCAAGGTGGGCTTGTCTTTGGCGATGCACCGTGTCAATTGCTGTCTAAACCTCCCATCTAAAGTTAACAATTGAACTTTGGAATAGTTGTCAATATTGACCCCTGGTTGCATTAAGACTAGATTCTTAGTGGCGTGGAACATCATAACTAGTTGCCTGGCCACTGCTCTCAAGTTGACCATCACTTGTAAGAAGGCTGCGTCTCTGTCTTGCTGCTGCTGCTGAGCGCTGCTGCCTTTGGCCAGGCAACTTTTGAAGGTGTGTTGTAAGCTCAATGCTTCTATACAGCCAATGGATCCTTGGACAATCAGCTGACATGCATTTGCTACACCATGTTCATTTGATATGGCGCTCATTGCCGATAAAAACTCTTGACTCAGTTGTTGGTGCTGGCCAACGTCATTGTCGGTGGATGCCCACCGCCGAGCTTCATTGTGGAAGGGTGCTACAGCGTCTAATGCAGCTATCATCGACTCTTGGATAGTAAAAGGTGAGATATGTGCTTTTAGAATGAACGGCAGTCAATCACACAGTTTGGGTCCAGGACTGATCAGAACTTGCCCCTGTGATGCACGAAATGAACTTTAGTAATATGTATGGTCACCTGAAGTTTACATACACTTCATCAGCACTTGTCTTATACTTCACTTTGAGTTGGCAGAATTCTATTTCATAGCCGGATGATTCTGGCATTTTAAATTAAATTGAATTGTTGTGAATCTGCTCAAGGAGAGAGGGAACGTGAGCGTGGTGTCAGTCTCTTACCTGCTTACCTCTCTCTAGAAACCAGCTTTTGCAAATGTAAGTTTCCGCTAGTAGCGGCACATGGACCACTCCTTGCTATATCTGACAGTTGCGCACATCATGAAGAATCAAAGGAAGGGTTTATTTATCACTCAGAGTAGCTAAGCTTGGTAGAAAATTGAATTAAAAAACAAAAGGGAGATGTTTTCGAGTTTCAAAAGACAGCCTGAGAGCTATAAGATTGTATTAGGCTTTGGATCCACTGAAAGGTAAGTCTAATGTCTCATTTTCAAGAGCAACCAATTACTGATCGATCATAAAAGCAATGACCACCCCCAACCAAGCTGCCCCTCACCACACTCCCCTTTCTCTTCTCCTCCTCAACAGTGCCAATGAACAAGATATTGTCACCCTTGAATGGCTATCTACCACCCCACATGAAGAAGTATTGAAAATACTCCATGAAAAGCTCTCCAACCCCGACATACTGGATGAAAGAGCAGAACTAAAGCTGACGTCAACAAACCAGCTGTCCACTTCCATCAAGGCCTCATTGTCAGTCACAGCTAACAATCCAACCCTTACCTCTATTGAATGGCTGCGTATAGTAGGATCTAGCCCAGTTTCATCTACATTAGCAGCTGCAATTTGGAGTTGTCTGGATGCTACCTCTGTTGTTCGGTTGAAGAGCACCGAAGGGGGGAACCATATTTGGGATGCAGCTGTAACTGGGAGTCTAAAATCACTGAAAATCCTCAATTTATCTAATTGTGGCTTGTTAAACCTGCCTGGGATGATTGGTACTTTGAAGTCATTAGAAGAAGTACGATTAGTAGGGAATAAACTGAAGATTTTACCAGCTGAACTGGGAAAACTGTCCAAGCTTCGGGTGCTGGCAGTGGATTCCAATGAGCTGGCCATCCTGCCTGGAGAGTTGCGGCATTGCTCTCAATTGGAAGAGATTACGCTGGAAAACAATCGTCTAACTAGTGTGTTGCTTTCTTTCCAAGCTTTACAAGGTCTCAAAGTACTGCACATGTACAATAATCCTTTGGAATTCCTGCCTGAGATTGCACCATGCAAGCAGCTACGTCACCTGTCTGTAGCCAATCTTCGAGTCACATCTGACCGAGCCTATTCCAAGTTCAACGTGGAGCTCCTCCCATCTCCTAGTTCATCATCTAGTGCAATCAACATCCCTCTATTTGACAACAAGCAAAACGATCAACTGAAGCCTCTGTTTTCGCTGCTTCAGAGGAGGAGCTCGGGGCATCACCCTCTACTGGCTGGAGCTTTGAGGCAGCTAGCCGAGGACTCCAAGGTCCGTGAACTGATGATAAAACAAGAAGGAGCTCTGGAACAACTCATCTTCCTGGCTTTAAATGATGATGAAATTGTAGTAGAGCAGGCATGTGCCACGCTCACTCTCCTATCAAATCACAGCGCAACATTCGCCGAGTCCATCATTGTCAACGAATCAGAGTCGTTGCTCAGGTTGATTAAACAGAGCACTGGAGAGAAAAAGATTCATCTTAGTAGTCTCAAGGTATTAGGTGCAGTTGCATTAGCCTCTCCAGCAGCAGCTCCTAAAGTGTTTACTGAAGGCTTTGTGCGCACTTTGGAATCCATCATCTCATCAGAGAGTGCTGAGCTGGCAGAGAGAATTGCAGCTCTGGAGGCATTGGGCAACATGGCCTTTGTTGCAGAAGTCAGAACCAAGCTGTATCGTCACACTTCCTTGATGAATAGCATTGCAAAGTGGGCACAGAAGGGGTATAATAATAATAACAATGACAGTAATATTAAAACCACTACCAAGGAAGAAAAGTTGCTATCTGCAGCTGCCATCAGAGTACTGGCAATCCTGGGCGAAAATGACGATGTAGCTCGGGCAGTAGGTCGGTCACACGTGGGTGTTAGACGTCCCAGAATTTTATCTCTAGATGGTGGTGGAATGAAAGGGATGGCCACTGTGAGACTGCTCAGGGAGCTGGAGTCGAGAACTGGCAAGCCCATTGCTGATCTTTTCGATCTCATAGTGGGCACCTCCACCGGAGCAATGCTGGCTGTTGCACTGGGTCTTCGACGAATGAACCTGGACGAGTGTGAGAACATCTACAAAGTGTTAGGACAGAGAGTGTTTACGAGGCCGATGGCGTCTAAAGACAAAGAAGAGAGTTGGATGGAGAGTTTCTACCGTACATTTCAAACTAAAACTCAACATGTGCGTGCCGTAGTGGTGGGATGCAAGCATGATACCAGTATTTATGAATCTATGCTGAAAGAATATTGCACCTTTACTGGCAATGGGGATTGTCTTTCAAATACAATGATTGATACAGCATGCCTTAGTTCGCCTAAAGTTGCATTAGTATCCACATTAGCATCAGTATGTCCAGCAACACCATTTGTGTTTAGAAACTATGAGTTTTCACAATCAGCTGCTCCGCTGATTGCTGAAGGGCTGGCACACCAGGGTAGCGCCAAGCATCAAGTCTGGGAAGGAGTGAGAGCATCCTCGGCAGCTACCTACTACCTGGATGAGTTCATTTGTCAAGGGAGCAAGTTTCAAGATGGAGCTGTGACAGCAAACAATCCAGCTATGGTTGCTTTACAAGAAGCTAGGCTGTTGTGGCCAGAGGTGCAACCAGAGCTGCTGATCAGTATCGGAACAGGAGACACCCCACAAACCAAACGCGGCAATAGTATGAGTTCCTTTATGGACACGGGATCTATTTTGATAGAAAGTGCGACATCTGTACGACGTGTGAGTGAGGCTCTAGCCACAATTCTCCCTTTGGTCCCCGGTCTGACGTATCACAGGTTTTGCTCTGAGGATGTCAGGTGTAATATGGAGCTTGATGAAGTGGATCCAGCAGCATGGGATAGATTAGAAGCAGCTACTGACGAGTATGCAAAAGAACCAGCAGTGATGGAACAATTTGACGCTGCAGCTGCTGCACTGGTCGATGGTGCTCATTTTGTATCAACATCTCCTTCACAACGATCATCAGCCCCTGCTACTTCTAATGTTATCGAGAAGACACAACCTGCATTGAAATTAGGACTTAGAAAGAAGTTGATGGTGCTGCATTCTCAACAATCGCCAGCTCGGTTGACATTGTTAGACGCAGTAGCAGTAGCGGTAGGACAGAAACGAGAGTGTATCTCTTTAGTAGATTTTCCTCCTTTACTGGAAGAGGGCTGGGTGACCAAGCATAGTAGTTATAGTAATAGTAGTAGTAGTAGTACAAGTGATGGTTCTGCTTTCCTAGAGGAAAAGCAAAAGAAGGAAGACGCGGCCACCATCAATAAGAGTAAGCAGCATACTCTCCCCAAGGAGAAGCAACTACAAGAGGCCTCTTCACTTACACCAGCTCTCCAAGAAGAGAATAAAGATGGAGGTTTCTCCTCCTTTTTTGGGTGGTTATCTCCCACCAAGGCTCAAATGGCATCGGTCGCTGCGGATGGTAAAGATGCAGCTGAACACCATGGCAATAATAATAATAAAGCAACTTCTCTGTTGGCTCACCCATTGCCGAGCCTGAAATTTTCACAACTTGCACCATCATTGGACATGGACAGTGGTGATGCAGTGAATACAAGTAAAAGTGGTGGCGTGGAAATGAATAAAAAGATGCAACAACAACGGTCTAAAATTGTACAATTGTTGATGGAAACTATAGAAGCAGCAAGCTCATTATCTGGTGTCTTACATCTTGGATTACAGCCTCATGGTAAACAAGATGGTATGGTTCTACAGTGGCAGCAATGCATTCAGCCGGTCCTAGAACCCAGTGTTGAGGCTTCAAATATTGTGAGAAGGAGTGGCAGGTCTGCCACCGTCACGTCATTAGGTGAGCTGTTTGAACAAAATCAGGAGATGGTTGCAGAGCAGGATGGCTCTCTCCTCACTATTCTCAGTAGACAGACACAATACATTGCAGGACAACAGCTCTCTTTATATTTACTACAAAAGACCACTCCAGCTGCAGTGCTTGATGCTGCAATGATTGGGGAGTTGGCTCACATGTTTTCGGGGTTGTTGGTGGTGTCAGCATCAGTGATGCCATTGTCTGTTGTAGCTGCATTGTTGAATGTAGGTGTCAAAGGTGTGGTTATTCCCAAGCCTGATGCTGTTGCTCAACTGGAGCACATTAAACCCAAAACTGGAATACTGCTCTTCCAAGAATTTTACGATGCGTTGCAAGGCGGCGCGTCGGTAACTGAAGCTATTCAAAAAGCAGAGGCTAAATGTCCAGCTGCAAAGGGTATTTATTGCCTGATGAACACTAGGAGTAAATAGATCAGGGTATTAGTCAGGGTAGTAGGTATTGTATAAGAAAGCAAGCAAGTCAAAAAGGGAGCGACGATTGTCTGGAGAATTGCCCACTCGCTCAGAACTCCTTGAACTTTTGTAAAAATATCCGCTACTTTCCCATGCATTTGCAATCATGATTGAATAAAGAACATCAAAAGAATGAATTATTGTTTCAGGGGGCTATCACGTCCTCCTCCCGGGAATAATTTGCAATTTTGCATTTCACATTTTTTGCATAGTCGAGCCCAATTCTCAATTTCAAAGCCAAGGAACTGCAAAGATAAGTACTCTATCTACTCAAATGCTACCACCACACAAAATTTGTCATCTGCAGCGACCTTTATTGGCGCAGCCGACGATGTGGAACGACTGGTTGCCGTTCTCCCCGATTCGGTAAGGCTATCGCTCGCACAACATGGCGCCACTTCAAAATCTTCTCTAGTAGAAGTAGTGATGGATCTTGGGCGACCCCCCTTGGCCAGGTTCCAGAATGTAGAAGGCAAAATATATGACGTCCGACTCTCAGAAGACATCATCACAGCAGACGACATCGCCTCGGTCGTGACTGCAGTCGGAGAGTTCGGCGGCGACAATAGAGCTGGCCTGGATGCCACCTTGCACAGAATTTCTGCCATTCGCAATAGAAGAGGTGGTATTGTTGGTTTGACCTGCAGAATAGGAAGGGCAATCAGAAATTCAGCCGATTTGATCACAGACTTGATTCGAGCGGGGAAGAGCATCCTGCTGCTTGGTAGTCCTGGCGTCGGGAAAACGACCACTTTAAGAGAAGTTTGTAGAATGATGGCTGATGAATGCCATACAAGAGTAGTAATAGTTGACACGTCTAATGAGATAGCTGGAGATGGAGATACACCATCATTGGCGATAGGTAAAAGTCGCCGTATGCAGGTACCGACACCTGAAGAACAACACAGGGTCATGATTGAAGCGGTCGAAAACCATATGCCAGAAGCTATTGTCATAGATGAGATTGGAACAGAAGCTGAGGCTCAAGCAGCTCGTACTATTGCACAGAGAGGGGTTGTACTTGTAGCTACTGCACATGGGACAACTCTGGAAAATCTAATTAAGAATGTGTCCTTGAACGACTTGGTCGGCGGTATTACTGCTGTGACTTTGGGTGACGATGAAGCCAAAAGGAGAGGCGTTCAAAAGACAGTTATGGAGAGAGCAGCTCCGTGTACATTTGATGTAGCTGTAGAAATGAGAAGTCGACATAGGTGGAGAATTCATCACGATCTAGCCAGTGCTGTGGATAAGCTGCTGTTGGGGGAGGAGGTGGGAGCAGAGGTGAGGGAAATCAGGCCGGAAGATGGCCGGATATTTTGCTAGAAGGAAGAGAGTTGTACAGATACAGAGGATGATGATGATGATAATGGTGATATTAGAAGAAAAAAGGAACAAAGGCAGTTGAATAAGGGTAGTAGAAAGGGTAGGGTTATTGATATTTTGGAAACGCAGCCTTTTCCTCCAGAAGCTCTGCGAGCAGCTCGAGGAGGGCTGGTGGTTCAGCGTGAAGAAGAAGAACAACCACAACAGCAGCAGCAGCAGCCGCAGCAGTCTAAAGTTAAGTCTCTGTATAAAGATACTATATTGCCACCCGGAAGTGCTATGAAAGTATATTGTTTTGGAGTTGATGGAAACCAAGTGACCTCAACTGCAGCTTTGATGACAGTTGACAATGCACCGAAACCTTCAAACCCCTCCTCCTCCTCCTCCTCCTCTTCTTCACTGGTAGTAGTGGTGGAGAAAGTACAGGAAGCTGACTGCATATTAGCAACAAGAGGCAAGATTAAATCATCAACATGGATAAAAGAAGCTGCTAAAATTGCCAAGATTCCTTTATTCACCATACAAACAGATAGTGAACCCAATATTGTCAGAGCTGTTAGGACATTGATGGGACTGGATCCTTCGCCTGGAGGTGTGTTTAGGTCAACAAAAGGCGGCAGTAATAAAAATAATAGTGAAGTAGGGGATAAAGGTAGGAAGAAGAGTGCGAAGAAGAGTGATGATGATAGTAGTGGCAGAAGTAGTAGTGGCAGTGAATCTTCCTCCTCCTCTCCAGCATCATCTTCAGCATCATGGTCTTCATCTAACGGAGGAGTATTATCATCATCTCCAGCAGCCATTGACGCACTGGAAGAAGCCAGACTGGCAATTGACAATGTAGTCATCACTCTAGGCGAGGCTGTAGAGCTGTTGCCTAGGGATCCGGCTATATTGGAAATTCAAATGGAGTTGGTTGAAAAATATAACTTGCAGGTGCAGGTGGTAGGGACATTGTCGAGTGGAGTCAGGTTGAGAGTTTTGCCCATGGGAGGAGTGAAGGATGCAGTGGTGAAGAAGAAGAATAAGACTACTACAGGTGTGGAGTTTTGGTAGAAACATATATATACATTGGGTATATTTAGGAAGGTGGAGAGTGGTGATGGAGGGGGCTGGCTGGATCTCTTTGAAGTTTGAAAGAGAGAGGGGCACTGCTTTCAGTCATTTGATAAATACCAACTTCGACCTTGTTGGATCTGCACATTAATAACGAACAAGTACAACATCTTCCATCTACCGAGGGCTAATTGATACACCCCAACTGACATACTTTTCACCAGGTTTCACACAGCTGTTTTTAATAATTCATTGGCTTATAATTACCATATCAACGCTGGTATTGCGACAGTGCTGTTTTGATAAACTTCAGCACTATATCCGTATCAAGTATTCGACAAATTAAGGCTGCTTCCACCCCTCTATGAAGATGTAAGTTGCCAAGCTTTTTAAACTGCATGTCTTTTCTTTCTTCTTCACTTCGCTCCCTCTTCCCTCGCTCCCTTACCGACAACCACTCCTTCACACCACCATCACAGTTTGGAGGACAACGGTGGATTATTGACTAATAGCGAAGTAATTGAAGCACTCAAACACCGCGGTGCCGACAAGCAACTGGTCGTCAGTGACGCTCATCCTTCGGAACACAGAGTTTACCAAGCCCTTATTGCACAGGAACCCAACCCAAAGACTAGAGAGCAGGAATCTGCTATTTTCAAGACTCTCAAACAGGAATTTCCAACTCTATCCAAGCAGGAAATTGTCCAAATTCTCAACGCCAGACCCTCCACTTTGCTCGAGATCAACGTGCTTGTCGGAGACTTGGAAAAACGTCTAGGAGTACAGGGTGGACAGAAGATCATAGACTTCATCTCAGAGAATTACAAAAACAAGGAACAACAATCATGAATAACAACTACTATTCAATAGAAGCCATTTGTGCAGAGGAAACTCTCGTACCGGCCATTCTCCCACATGGCTGCACCGGCGTTGGGGCCATTATAGATCAAAGCTCCGACCAACCTCAACTGGCTCCAGGCGCCTCAGTCGACTTGCCTCTATGGATGATGGCAGACCTAGCTCGTAGGAACCTAGCCCTTCCAGAGCTACCAATTATTTATGGAGAGAAAATGAGACGTAAGATCAAGGCTGGAGCTGGATGTGAAGATCTCCGAGCTCGCTGCCCTTTCTACTACACAGTAGCAGAGCAATTGCATTCAATCATGACTGCTACTGGGTGTGCTGATGAGTCTCTTCCAGGATACATGGCATCAGCTTTGAGAGGCAGGTATAGAGAGCTGTTGACGAGGGCTCCTCAGGTGGAAGGCAGCGTGGAGGCCACTCAGATCAGGGGGAAATTGAGTGTGGAAGAAGCGGCATTATTTAGTGCAGCTTCTGAAGCAGCTGGTGCACATGATAGATGGAGGTGTAATAAGGAGGTGCCATTGATGAATGGTGCTGGTATGAGGGGAAATCGAGGACTTGGCAATAATATTAATAAGATTGGCGGTGGCGGTGGTAAGAGAGTCAAGAGACATTAGTGAGAGGGGGAGAGAGGGGTGTGATGATATGGTGACATGGCATGTAAATATAAAGTGCCCTCATTGCTATTGTAATGTTACAAATCATTGTGTACCTACTACTACTTGCCTCAATAGGTACTCTGCAAACATTCTCTTTGCTGCCTCGGGATCCGGCATTGACCTATTCACCGATTGATTCGTCGCCAATTTCAAAAACATCCGTTTATATCGTCGTAACTCTGGCAAGAGCACTGGTCTTTCAAACTTCACTGGTTTCATACCAGTCACCCCTAAATCTATTATTCCAGGAGGGTTGCCATAACCAGCTGCTGATTGGGCCGCTGATACTTTCTCTATCACTCGTTGAGCTCCTCTGTCAATTTCATACAATAAGTTGGTCGCTGTGAGTGATGCTCTTGTTGTGGCCATATTTGGGACCAGCAGTTTGCTGGCAGTGATGGTTTGTCTATTAACACATTTCTCCTCCTCCTCCTCCTCCTCCTCCTCTCCTCCTTCTCCTCTGCTAATAATGTCCCCTACTACTCCAACATTCTTACGAGTGCTATTGTTATCATCCTCCCCCTCCAAAGTCGCTCCAACTGCAGCCAGCGTCCGTTTTAGTTGGTCTTCTATACTAGCAGGGTCATCTCTTCCAGGCCTTACTGTGAAGAGCGGAGAGTCCCATTTATTTTTGGAATCTGGTCTCTCAAAGCGTGACAGTAAATCATCTACAACTGCCTGCGAATAGGCTCCATTATCATCAGTAGTAGTAGTAGTAGTATTTCTTCTATCTTCGTTCCAAGCTCGACAGGTATCTTCGAGTGTGTCGACATGTAGGACGGTGTACCTGGTGGCTGATGACCTAGCAATGCACCAGAGTTCATATCTATACCCCTTGATATTGTTCAAAGAGTCTATGACAACTATTTGGTTGCGTTGAGAAAGGGCTCGCTCTACTTCTGAGCGGAGCAAGGCTCGGGTGTTCTTTTCAGAAAAGATGTCGCCGTAAGAATTGTTCCTATTCAAGTGCAAGGATTCCTCGTCGATAATTGTGATGGGATGTGTAGTGCAGCATAGGGATGCTAATCTAGAAGCTATTGTTGTTTTTCCGCTGCATGGCTGACCAGTTATTACGATGAGTGGCATCCGATTACTTGTTAGTTTGACAAAAAGGCGATTGGATGGGTAGGAATATACAGATATACAGTCTATGGTATCACAATGCAATAGAACGATAGAATGGCTGGAAGAAAGAGGAAATGGCCTGGAAAAATGGAGGGGAGAGAGAAGGCGGCGAGGAGATGACGAAAGAAGCCGGTCGTTGACACCTACAACTTTCCAATTTCCTTGTTCTCAAATGATGTTGCTGAGTCTTATTGCTACACCAGTAGACTATCACCATGATTACTAAACGGGTTCTTCATTTTGCAAGGTATCCTCCGCTTAATTATATATATAGTGAATCTGCTTCAATAGCAGATTTCGAGCAGATTCAAATTCAATTTTCAAAAAAGGTGCAACTTGACCTAGTTATTAGCAGGCAGCCCAAGCATACTTAACATCTCTTAATATTTTTCACCGTGTGACTGATTGAATTACCCGTCTTTATTCGTCGATTTCGTTCAAAACAACAGTATGTCTGCGACAATTTTTCAAACATCAGTAATCACTACTTTGTTGGTTGTCACCCTTGGCTTTGGCCAGCAAACACCCGATTTACAAGGGTTATGGGTAAACGATGACAGCCTTCAACTCGGTTTAGGTGGTACCTGGGGAGCTATCGCTGAAAAGAATGGAACCACCCGCCTCTACTTTGGCGTCCCAATCTCCTCTACCGACAACACCTGCAACGTTCAAGCCGACCAAGTGCTCTACAATGGAACTTGGGTTCAATCAGTCTTCCAAGGTGGCACTGCAGCTTTGATAACTACTTTCGAGTATTGTGAGCATGGCATTGTCACCTCTCCAACTTGGTCCTACGCCTCATCCTCCTCCAACGATGCAATTTGCCCTGGACCTGATGCTCCATACACCAATATGACTCGATTTGACCTTGATGGCATTCCGAATACAGTTGCATGCACTGTACCACCATCTCTAAATACAACCCTTCCATCCTTATCTCCATCTCCATCAAACTTCACCTTACCTGTTTATTCCAACATCGGCGGCATTCCTCCCTTCATGCTTGGATACTGGATTTCCCAAGACCAAAACTTGACCGACATCACTATCAACACCCCAACCTCTCTCTCTGCCATTATTGCCAACCTAGTGGACCCCGACGACAAGATCAATGAGGCATTTTTAGTCGGTGGGACTGGAAACTTCACCAGTTTCGAGTGCCTGGGCCCTTACAAGGCTGTAGGAGTTGTCACCCAGACGGTCATCCTACCTACTGGGGAAGTAGGAGAGAGTTTTGAGACTTGTGATTTGGTGGAGTATGATCCTGACACTCAGACGCTAAAAGGGTATTCAAGTCAAGACAGTTGCGTGACTGAGCTGACTGCAGAAATGGAGAAGCAGGTTGCTTATTTGAAGTTCTACAAAGAGCTGAATGAAGGTCCAGCTTTGGGAACTTGTGTGAATGTACCACCCAGTGGGGCAACATCTCATCCTGAGTTGTTCATTGGAAGGTTGATGATGGTGGCATGTTTGGGGATGCTATTGGTGGTCTGATGATGGTTATTGCGTGCGTGGGTTGAAAATGGAGAAGAGGAAGGAGTTTTACCTTTCAATATCTTATTCTTTTACGAGTCTTTTTCAACTATTTCCTGGAGCTTGTTTATATCACAAGCAATTGAAGTTGGCATGGGAAAAAATTTGAGTTTCAGCAAGTGCATATGTGGAAGTTCACCACTCCTTGTGTCTGCCTACTTCTCTGCTCCCGACTTACCCTGGATGTAACGTCCGTTTGTGGTATGAATCTTTCGATTCTCTTTTCTTCCTTTTTTTCTTCTTCATCTTTTTAGTTTGTTTTTCTTTTAGCAATCATGTAAAAATATGTTTTAGTTGAGATTAGTGTTGCTAAGAGTAAAATTTCAGCAACACCTCCTCCTAAGTTGCTCATTGGATTGAGCCAGAGGGGTAAACATTTTCAGTTTTTTTCCTTTTGTTGTCAATTTAAAAAAGTAGGGGACAAGGGGAGAGAACAAATAAGGGGAGGGAACAAAAGAGCACATATGCCACTACTACTTCTCTGAAAACCCTTCATGTGTTGCATTATACCTTCCCAGCAAGTACTCACCACTAGTAATTGGTGGATACTTTGGCTGCTGCTGCTGCTGCTGGTGGTGGTGGTGCCCAGCATGTGCACGTTCTCCTTCTCCATTCAACTCCTCCTCCTCCATAGCGATGATGATAGGCTCTACTACAGTATCAAACGCCGGCTCCCAGAAGAAAGGCACAGAATACCTATCTCTCCCATTTCTATTAATCACTCTATGTTCTGTTGATTTATACACACCATTAGTCCACCTCTCCAACATGTCGCCCAAGTTGCAAATAAAGGCACCCTTCATCGGGGCAACATCCATCCATTCACCACCACCACTACTATTATTTTTTATAATTTGAAGCCCTGGTTCATCATCTGTGACTAGAAAAGTGAGCATGCCATAATCTGAATGAGCTCCAGCAGCGAACATACCATTGTCTGGATCAGACTTGACTGGTGCATAGTGCAGAGGTCGGAGGGCAATCATGGGTCGGTGCTGGAAGAATGGGTCAAAGTAGTCGGGGGGTAGATCCAGGGATAACGATAGAATTTTCAGTACTCTCATCCCTAGGTTTCTCATCTCTGCTATGTACTCTTCGACTATGGATTTATAATTAGGGATTAAACCCTCGTCTGGCCATTGGTTTGGCCCATGAAGAGGGAAGGTCTTGGCAAGTTGAGAATCTGGGGGAGTGTCCAAGCCGAAATAACAACCTTCATGAGTGTCTCCTTGAATGCTATTCTTCTCATCTAATGTTTCATTACCCATGGGAGTGTAGCCTCTATTGTTGGAATCGGCTTTAATGCGCATCTTGGCACCCAGAGGTAGAGCGAAGAATTGGCGTTGAATGTCCATGTGGGTTTGGACGAGGTCTGGGGAGATGCCATGCCCAATGAGGTAAAAGAAACCATGCTCAACGCAGGCCCTTCTGAGGGTGATGTGAGGTTCAGACGAGTGTATGTCAACAACTGGTAGAACAGTTGTGCGTTGTTGTTCTTGGGGAGAAAGAAGTGAAAGATTGTCACTCATTTTGTGGGCATTCAGAGTTCAGGAAACTGATCAGTGATTAGAGATGCAATCTTTGTGCTGCTCTGAAGCGGATAACGCTATAAAGTCCAAAGCAATGTACCGTAGACCGTGTATACCCTGCCTTTAAAGTATTTCCTAATTGCAAACCTGGCTAATTTGCTATTAACAGCCAACAGGATGGCTTTCAGGGTTAAGTCTTGACCTTTACAGGAAGTGAACAAAAACAACACGGCTCTTCTTTGTTTTTTGACTCAACAGTATTAGTAGAAAAGTTTTTGTAATAGAAAGATATTCCAACACAGAGAAGGAAGCGATTTATCCAGGGTGTCTAAAGAATTTACAACAATAAGTCTTATTATAACCCTCGAGAACACGTACTAGAAAATTTATCGGGAGGTCCCTGGTTCAACTCCGGGTGAGAAGATAATCCAGGAAGGCATATGCTCTTGGTGAAATATCTTCTCATAGCTCAGTTGGTTTAGCAGCGCCCGACTGTAAGCTGTTTTTATTGCAAATATGAGATTAGCACACCAAGAGGAATCCAAAAAAGCTCTTAGATCAACGTTCTGACACATATACAGATGTAGGTGAAATATCCCGTATGTATGCATGTGTGTGTGCGCTCGCCAACTCACTTGCTTTGTTGCTCTATATTTACCTCATACTGGCCATTTTCAGGTGTAAATTCGATTCTTGGCGGCATAGGCTAGATAATGGACCCTGAAAAAGCTTAAAATGAGCTTATTTGTTTGAACATCCCAGCATGGGTCATTGACCAGTAGGTGCAGGGAATACCCAGCCTGCTGAGATAGCACTACATGATGTGAATAGGCTTACATACAATAAGATGTGAGAAATAATACCCCTTAATCCTCCTACTCCCCACCACCATCATCACTTATCCTACTTAAAACGAGCACCAATATCACTCCAGCGATAGCCCCACCGAGATGAGCCCAATTTCCCACCGTCATACCTCCAACACTCACCACCTTACCTGATGACACCACTGCCACCTCACTCATCACTTGTTTTGCTACAAACAACCCTAATATAAAGGCTTCCAATAGCCGTCTAATACTAAATTTCAACTTGACAAGCACTCCAACTGCAAACAGACCAAATACAGCACCAGAGGCTCCGAGCGATATTGTCGCTGCTCCTGGAGCTGACAACCAGCTGGCTACATTACCAAATGCACCACATACTAGATACGTCATCCAAACACCAAGTGCTCCTTCTTCCTCTTCTACAATTTTTCCAAAAATCAACAGCGAAAAGGCATTTCCGCTGAGATGCTCCCAGTTGGCATGGCAAAAAGCAGCGGTTATAAATTGCCACCACTGGGGATGGTTGTGGTGGAGAAATAAGTTCTGAAGCAATGAAGTAAAGTAGGGTCCAGATAGATATATACCAAAGTTGATAAGTAGCAGGGTGAAGGTGCCATTTCCTAGTGCCCCAATATTGTTGGGACTGTGGATGTCACGTGAGGAAGATGTTGTCAGAGCAGTTCTTGCTGGTTGATTGTTGACTAGTCCCTGCTTCTCTAGAGTACTCTGGCTTGGTTTCTCGTCTAACCCATCTAGGGGATATCTATTAGCTCGATATACAGGTATATTCTTCACTGCACGTGTGAATAAAACGGAAGGGATCACATTTCTCGGAGGAGATGCAGGGATTGTGTTATATTTCCTGAGACGGCCTGCTGCCTTCATCATGCATCAATTCAGCTGATTGACATATACGAAGTTTTAATGAACAAATCAATCAATAACTGCAAACTTTTCAGTTTTTTTTATAGAAACTTCCTGGGCACACCATCTCCGCCCCCGTCCCCGTCTCTCTTAAGAACTTCTCTCTTCAAGCCCACTTGTTCTCTTTATAGCCACACAATTTCTCCCCCCTCTCTAATTCAGCCTTCTCCTTTACAAATATATCTGGATTGTCATACACATCATTCCACAATCACCTAAATTGGCTATATAAAATAGAATTCTTACCTAAATTGGCTATATAAAATAGAGTTCTTACCGAGAACAGAATAGAAGAGCAGACATTCCATTGCACTTTTTTCTGACCAGGGATTGTCTTTCCTGAGTCTTTTTAACATAACATCGTAGCATCGTTATCAGGCATTCCATTGCCTCCTCCTTCTGCTCCATCTCCCCTATCAACCCGTCTCCTCCTGCTGAACCCATCCCAGTTACTTTCTTCAAACTTATTAGACCTCTTTGCGAGGATTGTGAGCCCAAGGTTTTGATTATCTTACAATCCAAAGATTGATTCCACTCCTAGCTGCTTCTCTCATTCACTCAAAATCCCAATCTGATCAGAAATGATTGGGCGAGAAGAATCCAAGTTGGAGCAGTACCTCCTGCTCGCCAAACCACTAAAAGACGCACCACTAGCAGACCTCATAACAAAAGCATGCAGTGAACCCGGTCTCTTCAACTTTGGAGAACTCCTCGCTCTCCCTGCCGTTCAAGATCTCAATCACACCCAACTCTACTCCAAAGCCTACGCCTTGCTCACTCTCTTCAGCTATGGCACCCTTATGGACCTCAAATGCCACCCAGATAGATTCCCAGAACTAACAGAACTCCAGCTCCACAAACTTAGGCTGCTCACCGTCGTCTCTATGGCCACTTCCCGTCGTACTCTTCCCTACTCTGAGCTGTTCTCTGCTCTAGATCTTCAAGATGTCAGGCAATTAGAAGATTTTCTCATTAGTGGCTGCTTATACGGAGGCTTGATTAAAGGTAAACCTGATCAGAAGGCTCAGTGTCTACATGTAGAAGATGCATTGCCTAGGGATGTGCCTCCAGACCAGTTGGCGTCGGTAGTTTTGTCATTAGGGGGATGGCTGGAAACGGCAAGAGCCGTGTTGATGGGGATTCAAGATAACGTAGATTGGACCACAAAATCAGCTAACAAAGCAGCAGCCTCCAAGGCTGCTGCAATAGCAGCTGCTGCAGCTGCAGAAGGGGAAAAGAAGAAGAAGAGCCAAAAGCAGCAGCAGCAAGGGGAGGAGGGAGCGTCAGCGATGGTCTTGGGCGACGATGAAGAAGATGAAGGAGAAGAGGAAGAGGAGCTGCTGGATGGGCGTGGTGGAAGGACAAGTAAACGTAGAAGATAGAAATGGTTGGAACGACTAGTAGTGGAGGGTTATAAAAGATAGAAGTGGCTGGATTTGTAGTCTTTAGTCTGTATCACACATGGCAAGCAAAGTGCGCTACACATATCTGCAATCTTAAAACAAAGAGCCATGTCTCACTATGCGATACAGCCTCCTCCTCCTCCTCCTCTTCTTCTTCCTGTAGCTGTTGTTGTTGTTGTTGTTGTTGACTTGAAAGATGCAGATCACTGACCCATACAATTTGTCCACATGTGAGCCCACTCCTCCTCTGTCTGGCTGCCACCCTCATATGGAGGACTGGGGCATTTATTCAGAATAAGTTTGAATGGCATGGGAAATGATGTGGTGAATGATGTGTTGTAGATAAGTTTAGATGCAGTTAAAGCTATGGGTTTGAGCTTGTAAGAAAAATGAAAGGAGAGTCAAAGAATGGCGGAGAAGTGTTGGGGTGAGTCGATGCTCAGAGAGGAGAAGAAGAGAGATAAAAGTGACGTCCAATTGGAGCTCGCTGTGCCATTCATTGTTTTAGCACTACAGTTTACACCATTTGATTTAGCATAAGGTATGTTTGATTGCTCCCTATTTGCTTATCCAGAGTCCTTCCAGAAGCAGAAGCATTGATCAGAATGACAATGCTTGGGTTTGGTGGCTCTGGATGTGAATTGGATGCTCTTCATGCCCTAGAAGCTTCAATTGCACTCCCAAGTTATAACTTTCATGTTGATATTTCTGATATAACCCCATCTAAAGCCTTCCCAACTTCCTTCCACACCGCCGTCCCTCCCCTTTCTCTCTGTACAACAACGCTCCCCCTTCAACATTGACGGTAGTACGTCTTCCCCTGCTGATACCCATGCTACTGGCAAAGAAGGAGCTGGTTCGCCAATGACAGATTCAATTATAGATGATGCTGGTGTCGACGCTGCTGATTAACGATCCAAACACCCCAGGAATGCCACCTCACACCTATAGGACCATTTTCTTACAACAAGAGATACTCACAAGAACAACAAGGCTCTTCACAAATAAATAAATGGACCCCCCACCCCCCCCCCCCCCCCCCCCCCAACACCCACTTCTCTACTACTTCTCCCCCCCCCCTCCCCCCATCTTACTTCTCACTCCTCCCCCCCTCCTCCT
>Ga0114919_10000228_pt1 | contig 40226 bp, 37 predicted proteins | sample BlataG_FD_88682 | JGI IMG/M metagenome (GOLD analysis project Ga0114919, IMG submission 88682) | Deep subsurface microbial communities from Black Sea to uncover new lineages of life (NeLLi) - Black_00105 metaG | ecosystem: Environmental > Aquatic > Marine > Oceanic > Sediment | place: Atlantic... | reverse complement strand
CCCCCCCCCCCCCCCCCCCCCCCGCCCAACTCTAACAGTGGAGATAATGATGTATGGATATGGGGACCATCCCTCCCCCCTCCCCCAAACAGTAGAAGTACTAGAAGACATAGTAATAGGCTACCTAACCGACTTAATATACAAATCTATGGATGCAGCTGCCTTGAGAGGGAAACTGAGGCAAGGTGGACAAAAGGTAGGATCCAATGCACTGGTGGTAGATGATGTGTTGCATAATGTTAGGAAAGATTCTAAGAAATATGGGAGAGTGCAGGAGTTATTGATACTACAGGAAGAGATTAAGAAGGCCAAGCAAATCTTCGTTGATGAGGATGCAAAGTAGTAGTGGTGGTGGTGGTGGAAAGTAGAAACAAGGAGAGTAAAGGTAAAGGTTGAACTTTTGTTTCCCACTGTTATTATTATTTTGTACCATTAATGTTATGTAAACAAGATGATCAATCCATTTTAGCACATAAAGACAGGAAAGAAGGCAGCTAACAAAACATAAACAATGGGTTTGGTACGTAGCTGGTCAAGATCTCTATGATGTTTGTGGAAATAAAAGGCTAAATGTATTCAATGCGAGAACACGTTGATGCTTCACCTTGATTTAAGTGCTGGGATTCATTTGTATCACAAGCTGGTGTACCAGCCCTACTAATTAGCAACCTGCAGGGCCAGCTGGGACTAGTGAAAAGGACCAATAGAAGCCATAAAATGTTGCATTCACTGATTATAGGATGCTATTATTGATGCTGTACCTCGCATCATGCTATCCAGTTACTTATTATTACTTCCTGACAATCTGGTCATCAGATGGTTGTATATTAAAAAAAGTGAAGATCTCTCTCTACCATCATGTAGAAGATGCTTCATAAAATGGACCATCTTATCAAGCAGCTGCTCTTCCCAATGACATTTCTGAAACGATTGGAAGTCGATAAGTTGGGAAACTTCTAATGTTTCGCCCCATTTCAATCTTGGATTCTATTACATTCAAGGGTTTGGTATCTCCAAGCAATTTGACACTGATCAGAAGCATTGCAATAGCAGAGTGTTTAAGAAGAACAGGGTGTGATCAAATTCCAAGTAGTAACAATCTCGCCAGGGTTTAACGCACGTGGAGTCTGCATTCACGCATATACACCCACTTTAGCGGCTACTAGTGCCGTATAACAACTGAAACCATTCTTATCCTTCGCCATCTTCAATCGAGAGGGATCCCTCCCACTCCGTTTCTCCGCCGACCCACCTCCTCCTTCAAGCAACTCAGACCCACGATGGCTTCCACCACCAACCAACCTCCACCCCCATCATCTTCACCATCACCCAACCGTCTCTTCCTCTCAAAGTCCCCCTACCTCCTGCAACACAAGGACGACCCCGTCCACTGGCATTCTTGGTCACAAGAAGCCATCACCAAGGCCAAACAACAAGACAAACCAATCTTCCTTTCCATAGGCTACTCCACCTGCCATTGGTGTCACGTCATGCACCGAGAATCTTTTATTTCTCCAGAAATAGCAGACATTCTCAACCAGAACTTCATCTCCATCAAAGTAGACAGAGAAGAACGACCTGATGTTGACCGGATTTATATGACCTACGTTCAGGCCACCAGTGGAGGAGGAGGATGGCCAATGAGTGTGTTTCTCACACCCAACTTGGAACCATTCTTGGGAGGTACATACTTCCCTCCGACTGATAATTATGGAAGGCCGGGTTTTAAGACGTTGTTGTTGAGAGTGGCGGATGCCTGGAGGGAGAAGAAGGAGGAAATCAAGGTACAGAGTGCTGATACAGTTAGACAAATGCAAGAATTTACCTCCAATGCTTCTTCTTCCCCTATTTCTAGTATACCAGGTGGTACAAGTGGAGCTGATCAGTTAAAATGCATTGAAACAGCTGTAGAGCAAATCATTTCTGGGTTTGATCCCACCCGAGGAGGGTTTGGGACCTCTCCAAAATTTCCCCGTCCCTCTGAGATCAACATCATCCTCAGGCAGTACCTCCTGCTCCTCAACAGGCCACAGAAACAACAAAATGCTGCTGTAGATGCAGACGAACTGCTCCATAAAGCTCTATTTTCTCTCCAAAAGATGGCATCTGGAGGCATTTACGATCATTTAGGTGGTGGGTTCCACCGCTATTCTGTCGATGAGCTCTGGCATGTGCCTCACTTTGAAAAGATGACCTATGACAACCCCCAGCTGGTCCTCACCTACTTAGCTGCGTTCCAAATTACTAAAGATACCCAATATGCAGCAGTAGCTAGATCTGTATTGGATTATCTTCTCAGGGATATGAGACATCCAGATGGGGGAATATTCGCCGCTGAAGATGCAGATAGTACCGACCCCATGGATCTTAATGGGCCTAAAAAGGAAGGAGCGTTTTATGTCTGGACAAGTGAAGAGATTGATGAAGTCTTATCTAGCATTGATGTTGATAATAATGGTAGAAACAGTGGATCATCATCTCCAACAGCAGCAGCTGAACTCTTTAAGGAGAGATACTTAGTCAAGGAACACGGCAACTGCAACCTCTCCCCCCGAAGCGACCCACACGGGGAGTTCACCGGTCAAAACGTCCTTATCTCATCATTTAAATCTCTAGACCAACTCTCCTCCACTTATTCCTCCCCTGATAAGAGTCCAGGCCAAATTGAGGAGATCTTAGCTAAATGCAGAGAGCTTCTCTTCAATCGCAGAGCACAAAGACCCAGACCACACAGAGACGAAAAGATCATCACAGCGTGGAATGGTATGGCCATTGCAGCACTAGCAACTGCCAGCAGGGTCCTCATGACTGAAGATCCTCCAGTGGAAGCTAATTTTCCTATTACTGGATGTAGCCCTGTAGTATACTTGGATGCAGCACAGAAAGTGGCTAAATTTATAAGGACAAATATGTACGATGAAAAGGAAGGAATATTGCAGAGGTCGTGGAATAATGGTCCTGCAGATATTGCTGGTTTTGCTGATGATTATGCCTGGATGGTTAGTGGATTGCTCGAGTTGTATTTTGCTGGAGGTGATGTTGATCATTTGGATTGGGCTAGAAAGTTGCAACAAAAGATGGATGAGCTGTTTTGGGACAGTGGTAGTGGAGGTGGGGATGGGGGTTATTTTCAAAATCAAGAGGGAGATGATAGTGTTATTCTAAGAATGAAGGATGATTATGATGGAGCAGAACCTACTGCTAACTCCATCGCAATGGAAAACTTATGGAGATTAGCTGGATTCGAAGGAGTAGGATGTGAGAGACAAAAGGAGCTGCTGGATAGAGCTCAGAGATGCGCAGCTGCTTTCCAAGATCGGTTGACCAAAGCGCCAATTGCTCTGCCTCAAATGTGTTGCAGTCTGTATTTATTGGCATTGGGCTTGCCAAAGCAGGTTGTTCTTGTTAGCAGCAGTGGTGGTGTTCAAGATTCTAGATCGTATGAAAGGCTGCTAGATGCAGTTTATGCGCCCTATGCTCCTGATAAGGTTGTTATTCATGTGGATACTGGAGATGAGAGGGTGATGGAATGGTGGAGAGGTGTGAATCCCGAGGTGGTTGAACTTGTGAGTGGTGGGGGTGATAGGAGGGAAAAGGTGTTGGTGTGCCAGAATTTCACATGCCAAGCACCTTCATATAGTGTAGAGGAGGTGGCTGCAAAGGTTGGAGTGGCACAGAAACCAGTTGGAGGGGTGGTGGTAGGGAAGGTGGAGTTGCCGTGGGGGAAAGGGAAGTAGGGGGGAGAAGAAGGTTATTATGACGGGTGTTTGAGGGTTATATATATATATATATATATAATGTAATGTATGTATATTTAATATTGTGTGAGTGCATTTTATTGTTAATTAGGATGAATGACAAAGATAAGCTAGTGATCTGATCACAATCGAGGAATGGACAGCAGCGTATCGCGAGCATTCCTCGTCATTGCATCCATCGTTTTAATGACATTAGGCATACAGATCTACAGAGAAATGCTAGAAGTAAGTATATTCCTCCAAATTGACGTTGTTTCCCTCTCACAATCTTGACTGCCATTCCCTCGTTGACCCACCACCAACTCTCTCCCCCTCACTTTCATCCATCCATTCAGACTGCATTCTTAAGCGCAGCAGCTCCCATCAAACCATTCTCCACCTCACCCCACACCCAACTCCATCCCCAACCTCACATAAACACCCCTAAAATAGCTTTTTTATACCTCTCCCGTGGCCCTCTTCCCTTGGAACCCATTTGGGCCCAATTTTTTAATTCTGTCACCACCTCGACCGGCAACACATTCATCTGGCAAGACCTATTCACCATCTACTGCCACCCCTCCCCTGGCTACACCTTCCCTCGCACTAGCTTCTTCTACAGGCAGGAAGTATCCAGCAGAGTACAAGTAGAATGGGGCCAACATTCTGTGGTCGATGCAGAAAAACGTCTACTGGAAGCTGCCCTTGCTGATCCAGCCAATGTGTTGTTCGTCTTTCTCTCAGACAGCTGCATGCCCTTGTACCCCCCTCTCCCCACTTACTTACAGTTGATACAAGAAGATAAAAGTAGAATAAATGCGTGTGATAAAAAACAAAATGACAGGCAGGTATATAGATGGCAGCCTGGGATGCTCAAGGCCAATGTAACCCAAAGCATGTGGCGAAAGAGCAGCCAGTGGGTGAGCCTACAACGGCATCATGCCCAGGCAGTTGCAGATGATACAACAGTAGATGCAGTTTTTAGAGAAGAATGTTACTGTAGGAAGAAAACAGACGGATCAGGTGAATGGAGTCGTTTTTGTGTCTCAGATGAGCACTATATTCCGACAATATTAGCAATACAGGGGAGTGATGTCAGAAATGAAACATATTGTAGTGATGGATTGACATACTCTAAATGGGGTTCAAATGTACCTCATCCAATTGAATTCAATGCTAAGGATGCTTTACATTCTGGCCGAGCGTTGATAGATGAGATGAGGGGTGTAAGTGGAAAGAAACGTCCTTGTAATGCTTCGCAATTGTTGGGGTTGGTGGGGGCAAAGGATGGTGGTAGAGCAGTGGAGGTGCAAGATGTATTGAGTGCAGTTTTGAATAGTGATGGTAATAGTGATTTGGTGAGAGAGAGGGTGAAGGGTATGATGAAAGGGGTTGCATGGCTGGATCCTGCTTGTCCTTTGTTTGCAAGGAAGATTGTGGATGGAAAGGAGTGGATGGAGGTGTTGTTGGGTGAAGAGGGAGAAGGGTGAGGGCGGTGGAGACCCTGAGATCTGAAGAGGGGGATGTGTCGTTGGTAATTTATACACAGGCGATAGTTAGAGTACAGTTATTAGCCGTGTAATAATAACAGTGTACAAGCAAACTTTCATACGCTTCTTAAGGATTTCCTAACAACAAGGGTTTTTGAATTGGGAGGAACATTGAATCATAGATAAGTTCATAGACCTAGAGGCGTATAAAATGGCCAGCCAGCCTTCTGGAAACGAAACTAAGCTTGGATACTTAAAAGGAATCTTCGGCTTGGGTGCACCACCATCCACTGCTCAACCCTCTTCCTCCGCCACACCTCCACCACCGACTTCAGCAGCTCAGTCGGCATCCGCTCCCAAACCCATCCCCGCCATCAAAATCCCAGCTCAAAGACAAGATAGCATGCCAGAAATATGCATGACTCCTTCAGATGTCGGTATATATGAAGTACCTCATATGAAGGGAAAGTTCACGTTTAAGAAACTGTTCCAAAATCCATCAAGTCCCAGCTTTAACCGGACCGATTCCTCTCCTGGTGGCGGTGGGAGGCAATTCTAAAACAGAGAGAGAAAAAGAGTAAAAGAGATTTGAATGGTTTTCAAAACAGCAGCAGTATATTATATAATTGTGTGATTTTCAATAGTGTATATGATGTGCTAATAATTTAGTTTCTCTTGCTCATTGTTCTTGCTTCCCCCCTCCTTTGTCAAAGACACAAAAGGCAAAACATCATTGGGGGAGGAGGAAACTATGCGTGCTTTTATCTCCAAGATGGAGAGAGGGGAAATTTTTTTGTTGTTTTTTTGCAATTTCTCGCTTCAGATTGTGTTCTTTGTCTTTATTACTTTGTAACTTTTAAACCTTTCCTTGTTTTTTCACACGCATACATGGTTCTTTCTTACTGTTAAACTAAATGCATCCCGTACACACATATCTGGTAGCCACACCTCATAGACAGAGACCCATATTATATACAGGTACCTAGTAATGTTGATCCATAGACAGACCCACAACTTTCAATTCACTCATTAGAAGTACCATATTACTTGGTATTTGGTGGTGGTGGAGGAGGCATTCTCCTTGGCTTGGAAGCTGCAGAAGCAGCAGCTGGTGCTGCTGGGGGTGGTGGTACAGCAGCCTTCTCTCCTCCTCCACTTGCCCCATTCTCTGCTGGCTTCTTGCCCCCAACACTGCCACTCTTATCTGCTCCCTTTGGAGGCCCAAGGGCAGGAGGAACTCCCTCCAACATTAAAGCCATAGGTGTTCCTTCACCATACATCTTCCTAATATCCATTGTCCCTGGAACAGCATCCTTGGGAACCAACGGAAAGGCTCCCGCCAACAGCAACGCCCTAACCGTGACATCAGCATTTGCATCTCTGGGACTGGTCCCACTGGCCCTTAGTTCCTGAGCTCTTCTGACCTCTGCTTGGGCATCTCCCAGGTCTTTAGCTGCCTGCTGAGCTGCTGCTCTCCTCTTGACGAGAATGGGGTCTTCTTGCAGGAGAGCGTCGATTTCGTGGCCTTTTAGAGAGGAGATGTAGTCGTACAATTGATCCAGCAATCTGTCCCTTGATTTTATCACTTGACAGAGAACAATAGCCTTGGGCACTGTTTTAGCCATCCTATTGAATACTTCACGAGCATATATACCACAGAAGGTACCCAGACGTTCGTAATATGCCTCCAGATCTTCTATACTACCAGCTTCCATAACATTGCCCAGTCGGCTGCCTCCAAATCCTGAGAAGGTTTTTGAAAAAGTTCCTGTCACTTTGGTCATTGCTTTACCAAATAAGCCACGTTGCTGTTCATTGCTGCTGTTGCCTGGTGTGGGTACCACTGCTTGATTACCAGGAGACATGCCACCATCTTTGCCTGCAGGAATATACTGAGCAGAATTTCCCGAGATTCTCGGCGCTTTACCAGCCCCTCCAGTCGGCTCTGTAGCATTCCTCAGGCGGGCCAGCCAATCATACTTGTCTGCAGCATCAGCAGCTCTGAGTATGATGTAGGGGTGATCTTTGTATACTGCTCTGTTGGGGTTTTTATGACTGATACGGATGAGCAGACTGACATTGCCTGCATTTTCTGGCAATTTCTGTGTAGATCTCCTGCTGGAGGTACCACCACCCTTTTGAGAAGATGAATATTCAGGTTGATAGTCCTCAACAACACAATCTCTTAGGTTGATGGTGTTTTTAGTAGAAGCAGACTTTTCCATCATTTCACTCTGGTTTTTAAAATAATACAAGTAGCCTGGTTCCATGGCGAGGACAAACCAACGACGTTGCCACCTCCATGATTCTACTGGCATGGCTGCTAGACTGCTTTGGTCTCCGACTCTCTTCTCTAGGTAGCCGGCTTTGAGATCCTCTCTTTGGAAGGTGGCTGCCCGTTGTTGAGGGGAGGGCATGCCTCCTCCTCCAGTGGTGCTGCTGCCTCCTGGAGACGGCATTATCTGGTCCGTACCTGCCGTGCTTTCGTTATCAGAGTCATAGTCTTCAGTATCTGCAGATGGGGAGTGGGCTAATTTACCAGCAGCCAGCCTGGAGAGTGGGTCGTCTCCATCAACGGGGGAAATAGACCTGCCTCCTCCCATCAAGGCGTTTTCCTCCTGAAACTGACGCTCGAGCTCTCTAAAAGCGGAAGGAGTGATGTAGTCAATCTCCATCTGCACCATAATATCAGCAACTTTGTGGGCCTCCTTTTGCCATAACTCTAGAGCTTTTTGAGCAGCTACATTGACTGCATTCTCAAAGCCACGGAGGCGGAGCATATCTGTGCTCTGCAAGCTGACGCCGGCTTCTTCTGCGACAGATCTTCTGGCGCAGTCTCTGACTGTTTCCAGCAAGACCATGTGGATTTCGTCGACAAAGCGGTGGACGTGGTCTCTGGTAAGTCGCATTGCTTCTGCAACCAGTCGCCTGATACCTCTTTCAGGGGAGACCAAGTGGGGTTGATAGCCATCTGCCTCTCTGCAAATCTCCCTGACGTAGGCCTTGTTGAAGCGTTTCTCAATGGGAATGCGGTGGAGAGATTCCGGCAAGTTGCCTTCTACTACTGCTCTGATTTTGAAAGCAACGTTGGCTTCCTGTAGAGCTGCTGAGTAGGCTCTTTCAAAGCCTCTGCAGTGGCGGAAGACGTCATTCATGCCCTTGTTGGTTTGGCCCAGGACGCTCAGTTCTCGTTCGATGGCCATTCGGCGGTCGGAGAGACGCGCCAGCAGCTGTGTGATTGGAAATGCGGATTGGATTGAAGTGGTAGGTGTTAAGTTGAAGATGATTTTGCTATGTAGGTTTCGTCGCACAAGGTCTTGTTCTCTTCAAGATCAAGCTGAACCATTCTTTGATTATTACTACTCACCTCTTGCAAATGCTGTGGCGATACTTTTACTACTTCATCCATACTAAGGTCAAACTTATGTTACTTCAAGTTTTATTATGTTCGAGCTTAGTTCACCTCTAAAAGGTCAAAAACATTATTCTTGAAACAACTGTCAATGGTTGATCAGGGAGTTCTGGGACCTTTCTTTTCAATGAATGGCTATTTAAAGATTTTATGAAAGATCAATTGATTTTGTACTAGCTATACTGAGCTTGGGCGCTGTTTTTAAGTAAGTAGAACTGCCCTCTCTCCGCTCGATTTTTCATCACTGAAAGATTTCCAGCTCCAACTTTTTACTCTTTACTGTAGATCCCAGCTTCTATCACACCCACATTTCCATCTTTTGCATAAACGTACAGGATTCAAGTACCTTGCCAAATATAACACGAGAGATAGCGACCATGGGCGCGACTGCCTTCTTTGGTCTTCTTTTGATCGGCGTTGGTCCGCTGCTCGTCTTATTCCTCTCTTTTATCGCCAGAAAGTCTTTCCTCGTCTTACTAGCTCTTGGAAGGTAGGAGATCCCATTTAAATCAAGACCAACCAACCCAGTCCCACGACACGCCTCTGTGATCACCAATCTTCTCACCCGCCCCCATCCTCCCTTCCCTTCCCTTCTCTCCCTATGACAGCGCTTTTTACTGGCTCGTAACACTCTTCATCATATCTGCTCTATTCAGAGGCTTCACCCCCATTCCAGATACCCCTGCCTCCTATTCAGGCCTCATCCTCATGGGAGTCGCCATCCAAGAAGCAGCCAAGTTTCTCTTATGGAAGTTTCACAACCTCACTCTCACCATTCTACAACGCACTGCCGCCGAGACCAATGCAGCACCTCTCAACAAAGAAGACCACATCTCACTAGCACTCACGTATGGATTCTCACATGCCATGGCGCATTCATTGTTTTTCTTCTTATCTTGGCTGCCATTAAGTTTAGGAGAAGGGACTGTGTATGCCCCTGCATGTCCAGCCATGTCTTATTATTTGGTAGGAGCATTGACAACACTAGGCATGGGTGGTGTTCTTACTGGTGGCATGATCATTTCATTTGAATATGCCTCTTTATGTTCATCCTCAACTGATACATATAATAATAGCAGCAGCAATAATAATAATAATAATAATAATAATAATAATAATAATAATAATAATAATAATAATAATAATAATAGTGATGGGAGGTGGCATTGGAGGCATTGGAGGAGTGGCTATGGAGACTGGAAACACATGTTGTTGTGTATAGTGCCATCAATAACACATGCTGTCGCAGCATGTGTTACATTAGATAATTTTTCAATGAATGGATGTATAGCAACTGTGACGATGGTACTGGCGCTAGGTATGGGGATGTCCTGGTGGGCAGGGTGGTTGTGGTGGAAGAAGACAGGGGAGGAGTTGTTATTGTCGAGGAGGAGGGGGAGTCAAAGAGTGAGGTCTAGAAGGAGGGGAGTCTGATTGTGATGGTGATGATACTGTTAAAAACCATCATGAATTATCTTAAAAGACTCCATTTAAAATAACAAGAAATACAAGACAAATACATAGGAACGAAGAAAGTAAGTCAGCCGGCTATAGGATAGATGTCACAGGGATTGAAGTTGGTCCCTGTGCTGGAGTACTGGAGAGGCCCAGCTGTTGGCATTTTTTGAGGACAGCAGACAGGTCCGCGGTCAAAAGCCAAGTATTTCCGCCTACCGGGGACCAACGGCGAACTAACCACTGCTGTTGCTCCTATCCAAACAGGCCCTATTTTAGTGAAAGTGAGTGAGCCGTTTGTTTTTTATTGCTTCACAGGGCTGCCAACCAGCATCACAGGTACTTTATACAACTTTGGTGTCTTTGCTGAGAACGATTATGGACAGACTTGTGTTACATCTCCAACAGTACTTGTCACCATCGATGCGTAGATATCTAAAATCAGGTATGAGTTGTGTCCCGTCGTCCATCATTTTTAACCATGTTTCCCCTCATCACTTTTAAATCCATTGTACGCTCCTGCTTCTTTTGCATGTGCTTGATTATTAATTGAAGTTACAGTCTTACATTGATTTAAGAAATAAAAACCACAACACAATGCAATGCCAAATGCAGCTGTCGGCGGCATGAGTTGTCTCCCTTCACTTTGAACACGTGTTTTGAGAACTTGGCTCCAACATCACAATAAGGAGGTGGAGATATTTTAAAATGCTGCTGCTTTAAGTATAACCATGATTTGACCCAGTACAGTACAACCTCGGTTCCTTACTCTCTACCATTGAAGCAGCCTGCTCAACACTCAACTGGTCTCCATACATGCCCTTATTCTCTCTCTCTCTCTCTCTCTCTCTCTTTCTCTCTCTCTCTTCATCTACAACTGCACCTTTAAAACACACTGCTACCACCACCATCATCCCCCAACTCATCTCTACTATCTCTTCTTCTTCATTTCCGCCCCAATAGCATCCAACCTCTCAATCAAGGAAGGATGACTAAAATTATACATTGCATACAAAGGATCAACATTGGGAGGACCTCTATTCTCTTTATTCAATACTACCAGAGCTTCCTTCAGGGGTTTACCATAGTTGAGACTAACAGCAAATGCGTCCGCTTGATATTCAAATTTCCTACTAATCATATTCATAAAGAACGAGAGTACTTCATCTAGAGGTCCAGTCAGGTATCCAAATAAGACCAGGGCTACAAAGGAAGAAGGAGGGAAGACTCCTCCATTAGTAGTCGTATAGCTGGTGCTCCTGGTGGCGAAGCCAAAGTCTGTATATAACCGGGTGTCATTTCTAAACAATGTAAACAACTGCAGTTGAGCCAACATCTGCAGTTGACCAATGATGAAAAGTATCCAGGTATGTTGATGCCACCAATGACCCAATTCATGGGATAATACTGCTACAATCTGCTTGTTATTGCACTGCTCGAGCAATGTATCAAAGAGAACTATTCTCTTAGACTTGAAAAACCCAAAGAAGTAGGCATTACTGTGTGCAGATCGTTTACTGCCATCAATAACAAACAGCTTTTTCAGTGGAAACTTCAGAGAAGCAGCCAGCCCTTCTATTTCCGACCTCAACTTTCCTGGTTCTAGAGGAGTAAATTTATTAAACAGCTTCTGAATGAGTGGGTAGATACTGAGCATAAAGATAGATAGTGCTAGCAAGAAGGCCCACAACTGAAGAGCCACATTAGGGCCAGATTTCTCCAAAACATAAGCAACACCGGCAATAATGGGAGGTGTGAACACTGCTCCTAGCACTATTGATTTGATAGTGTCGGTGATGAAAGTACGCATGGTGGTCTTGTTGAAGCCATGCTTTGCTTCGAGGGAAAATGTCTTATAAAGAGACCAGGGGAGGCCAAGGAGGAGGGAGATGCCGCCCAAGATGAGGGTCCACGATGCTGCCTGCAATGGCGATGTGACGGGGAGGCCAGTGAAGAGGAGAAAACGGGCTGACCAATCCCATGTGACAGGGAGAAAGCCAAACCAAAGCTGTGCTGCACCCATGAGAGTCTCCCAGATGCCATGGATGATGCCGTATTTGAGGCGGTCTGTTTGGTAGTGGATGGCAGCAGTGCACTCCTTCTCACCGTAGAGCTTGACGGTGGCCTTGGGAGGGGATTTCTTGAGGGCCTTGATCTGGCGGGAATCAAGCCATGTGTGGAACAATGATACGAAGCATGAAAAGAGCAGAACAAAGGTTAGATAGTCGAAGGTCATTGTAGCAGGTTTTGAAAGAGAATTGAGATTATTTGAAACCAAGCGACGATGGTGACGTGTCTAATCTATTGTTACTATCAAAACCATGCAAATCAACGTTTGATACAATAATGTCATCTTCCCATGGTCCACAGCTTTCTTATATATCAAAACTATCCTCCCCCGTCGACGGCTTCCCCTTCCCATCGCCTTCCCTCAAAACCCCATCCTCCTATCTATCACTCCCCTCCCTCATGCAATTTACTCTTCTTAGCACTCCTAACAAAACTAGCTAAAGCATACTCGTTATCAGCATGCGCTTGATCTACAGTCCCCAGCTTTATCTGATACAGCTTCATATCAAATCTAGGCCCACATTCCTTCAACTGAACATCCTTCCCACCTTTCTGAGCTTCATATGTATGATGCCTAAATGAAACAAAATCATCTCTATTAGCAAATGTCATTACTCTCTTACTATCTGGTTTTGGAACTGGGTATAGATGCTTCAGAATGTTGGAAACTCTGGTTCCCAGTTTTGAATTAAACTTGTCAAAGATGAGGTGAGGTGCGGCCTCGGAAACGGTACCAACTTGAGATTTGTCTCCTATATCGTGTCTAAGAACAGCGTTAAAGATGCCAAAGTAGGCAGTAGGGCCGTATGGAAGATGGCAGATCACCATTCCGTCTGGCTCTCCTCTATGTTCGTGAAGGATGACAAGGTCGGTAAAATCGTGCGAACGGCAGGATTCAACCAGCTCCGACATGATCTGACCACCTCTATTCATTCTCTCACTGCCTGGAAGAATAAGCTTGACTTCTTTTGTGAACTGGACTAGACGAGAGCTAGGATCTCTGGAGGTTGTGATGAGAACTTTGGGTTGTCGTTGGCCAGCGTGGGCATATTCGTCATCAATGTGAGAGCGAGGGACGGCGGTGTTGTCATCTTCTAATTCTACTTCGTGACGGAGTTGGGCTTCCTCTTTTCTAAGCTCTGTTGGAATGGGATTACCATCTGTAGTTGAATGGAGTTTGGTGGAAAAAAATGCGAGTCGGTGAATTGAATCCAGCGATGTAAAAATGTTTTTGCATGCCCAGAAGTTTCAACATACCTTCAAGAGCCTGCCTGATTTTCCTCTTCTTCTCATATGACTCCCTCTCTTTTCCCTCTAGACTCTTTCTATACAGGTATTCCTTGCGAAGACGGGCATTCCTCCTTAAAACACCGCCAGATGACATGTTAGATATATACTTCCCCCGTTTCTATGGCTTTCTACAGTCCTATAGACAAATATCACTTCAGATTACTTCAAAAACTTCAGCTTATTCTCAAACATTACAGCGCAATTCAATGTGGATCGCTCACCTATTAGTCCACCGACGGCACTCGTCCTCGTCCTCGCCATCGCTTCTTCTTTCTCTCTTCTGCATCGTGCATTCTTCTTGCTTAAAGCCGGTCATTAGATTAATTTATATTCTTACACATCAGGCTATTACACTCTCAATACAGGAAGAAGCCTCACATGTCCCTGTCCGCCTCCTCCTCCTCACCACCACCACCACCACCACCAGATGCCACTTTCAATATCTTATTCATATGATCATAAGATATCAACCTAAAGCTCCACAAGTTCAATAAATGCCCAATAAAACACCTCCTAAATGCATCATTCCCACTTGTAACACTGTTACCACGCCCACTAGTCACAGCCAGCTGCCCCTTGTATACCTGAGCAAATGCCACACATGTCTCCGCCATATCAGCATCTGCATGCACAGGTCTTTCCCTCACAAACATATTCCACTCATACATAAACCTCCTTTCTTCAGGACACAGTCCAACCACCTCTCTCAACCGCTCAATGCAGTCTCTCTTCCACTCCTCCACGTCTTCCTCTTGGTCGGAGTCTTCTCTGGAATTTAATATTTCATCAGCCATCATCATCACACAGGTCTGGGAGTGGTAGAATTTCGGTCTGCCGTCTCTGTTTAAGAGAGCTATGCCCCGCCTGCCAGCTGGTCGGGAGTTGGGGCCATCACGGGACTTTTTAGAAGGAGATTGCGTTTGTTTGCTGTCATTGGCTGCTAATTGTTGTTGTTGGAGCTTGCGTTTCTTGCTTTTTTCTCTGCTGTTATTCTTGCCACCACCACTAGCTCCTATTACTGCTCCTTGTCCTCTGTTTCTTTTACCAATATCTAGATCGTTCTTACTCTTACCCTTCAATCCCCGTCCTCCTCCTCCTCCAACACCACCCACCTCTACTACCTCTTCTTCAGCCTCAGCCTCAGCATCATCTTCTTCTTGACGTTGCTTCTCAGCCAAGCTCTCCAGCCCCCACTCCCATGTGTCAACTGGGTACTTAGCATTTTGTGTAAACCTAAGCTTTCTTTGTTTCTTGGGACAATGGTATATAAATGGCATTTCTCTTTCAGTATGAGAGAGCAGAGGATAGAGTAATGTGCCATCTCTATCATCATTTGCAGGTATCCTCAGTGGATAGAAATCTCCTCCGTCTTTCTTAAACCAGGCTAATCTGCAGCGGGAATATATTCTCGTCTGTCCCTTATTTTCTTCTTGTTTTTGTTTTTGGTTTTGAAGTTCTCCTTGTGATTGCAGTTCCAGCTGCTGCTGCTGAGATTGCTGCTGTTTCTGCTGAGAACCGGGGGGGCCTCTATTTGTATGTGCTTGACGCTGACGCTGTCTTCGGTGATGACCAGCATCGTAATAGTCAAACCAATATTCTTGATAGGGATGCATGGCCAGGAGATGATGTTTTAGAGACGTAAAATCTCTGCATTGCATTCCACAGCAATCATAAGGACATGTCCACTCAGGTTTCCAGTCCACCACTCTGAACTTTCCTCCATATTCACAATAATGAAATTGGTACTTTGGAGGTGGAGGTTTGGTGTTGGTGTTGGTGTTGGTTGCTGTTGAAGAGGGAGGGGGAGGAGGAGGAGGAGATGGTCCGTCCCTTTCCCTAGCTTGCTGGTCATCTTGATGTTGCTGCTGCTGATGATGATGAAGGAAACATGGCCCTGCTGATGAAGGACCTGCAGCTGCTTCTGCTTCTGCTTCTATTTTAATGGCAATGGGTTTAGTCCTATGTTTCTCTTTATGGTTGGAGTTCTTGGGAGGATCCAGTGCTATTTTATAAGATATAAGGGTATCGCTGGGTGAGGCACTATAAGGTTCTGCTGACTGTTGTTGTGCTTCATCAACAAAGGATAGTGTAAATGCGCCTTGGGAGAAGGATGTCGGTACTGATACACCGCGGCTACCATTACCCACCTTACCATTATCATTATTGTTATCACTATTATTATTATTATTATTTCTAACCTTGAGTACTAACGTCTCCATGGAAGATTCTCCCCGCAATGGCCGTCGACTTTCTAACTTATTCAAAGGAACAATGGCAGCATGAACAGCTGTGTTGGACTGCAATAAACCAAAAGCCACCAACCCCTCAACATTAATACTACTACTATTATTATTACCATCACCATTAGGGTCCTTACAGTACTGAAAAATTTCAGCACTACATTTCACAGGTTTGCATGGAACCTTCACCTTGGTGGATGTACATATCTCCACTGGTTCGTCCCCGGTAAGATCAATAGCATACTCCTCTACTGATGTTAATACTTGGGCTCTTGGGCTGAACAGGGACACTCCTCGTTTCCCTCCTCCCCCTTCTCCTCCTCCTCCTGATGGTGAAGAGAACAGAGCCATTCTATGTCCACCAGAGAATTGAGCCAAGGGAACCTTCCCCGCTATTTTCTCATCTTCCTGGATGAAAATCAGGGCTATATTGTCTGAATATGCAGCATGGATGGGGAGAGGGAAGGAGAATGTTGTGTATACCTTAGTAGTGGTAGTAGTATGTTGAGTGAGTGAGGGGGAAGGGGGCATGATGCAGGTGCATGCTGCAATGGGGTTGTATATTGTAGTGATGGGTGATGGTGGTGCTGAGGTTGTGGGGAGATTGGTGGCGATCTTATTATTGTCATTGTTGCTGTTAGTGACATTGGTAACTGTGCATAGGGTGGCTATGATGGGTCCGATAGTGGGGTTGAAGTCTACGGAGAAGGAAATTGAAGGCCAGGTGCTGGAAAAGGGAGGGAGGCGTGGGTCAGGGAAGGGTGGAGCGAGCGGCGGCGAATCACTTTTGGAAATGAAGGATCCTCCGGAAAACGTACCTTTGTTCTGGGATTATCAGCTCAGACTTCTTGCGACATGATAGATTTCTTCTAAGAAAAGATCTCTGCAAAAATGGGGGGTGAGAGTGAGCATGGCAATTTAAATCTTCGAATTTTGACTGTAATCACAACGTACATGCGTGACGTCATTCAACTTGATGAACAGCTCCCTTGTTATTACGAATGGACTCAGTACTCTGATTGCTATTTCGCTCAGAGAACGTTCTTTGTCAACCTCCATCTTCTTTGATTTATTGCAAATATTTAGCTCCAACGAGCGGTATATGTCCTCCGTAGTGTGTTCTATACCATCTCAACCAACTCATTAGCCAATAAATTAGCCAATTGTGTTGAAATCTACCTGAACTCCCCTTTTCGATAGCAGTTCAAAAGTGTTCAAAAGTGCAGGGAAAGTGAAGATGGCTCATTGTCGGCCACTATCTACCTTCATAGGTGTGACCTGCCCCTTGCACATGGGATCATGCTAAGATTCTAGATGACCATATCAGCTGAAATACAGCGGTGTTGTTGAAGAGAAATGTTCCGTATCTCTCCGGTGACAGCTGGGGGGAGAGAGTTTCTCAGAGCTTAGTCAGCCTCCTCTTCCCTTTCTTCTTAGTCAAAAACCCCAAGGCACCTAGCTTTCAGTTGATTTGCGTGCATCTAACGAATCGTATTAGCCGTGTTAAACTGCACTGGCCTTCTCATAATGAAAACCCTAATTACTTGGATGAGGGACCTGAATCTATCTGATCAATGCACCTGACAAAAAATGAAGATAAGCGCTCTATCAAATACCCTTCTTTTACTACTATCCTTACGCATTAAACCATCTATATCGTCTCAGTATTGCGATTGGTCTGGCCCTCGCTTCGACTGCGGTCATGAAGGCATCACCCAGCAAGGTTGCACCGACAAGGGCTGTTGCTGGCTCCCTCCTTCAGCCTCTTTCAAAGGAGCCCCTCATATCGATCTCCCTTGGTGTTTCACACCCAACAGCCAACACAGCACCTACTACATCTCTTCAGATCCCATAGCATCACACACCATAACAACAACAACCACAGCTACACTAAAGCTACAACAATCAACGCAGCCAGAGCTGGGCCCAGACATTTTATCTCTCAACCTCACCATTACTAACATGTGCCAAGGTCACACCTTCCGTCTGACCCTCACCGATCCCAATGATCCTGATAGATGGCAAGTACCTACTCATCTATTCCAATCAGATCCCACCAAACCATGTCATAAAGAAGTAGAAGATGATGACAAGGGTCTCAATCCATCAATGCCGTCTCCACACATAGACATCCAACACTCTCCATTCTCTGTTGTCATTCAAACAGTCAATAATAATAAAACAACAGTCTTAGATACCAGGGATATGCGTTTAGTGTATAAACAACAGTATATTGAGTTTTCCACCCTATTGGATCCTACAGCTCATGTGTATGGAGCAGGAGAGAGGATTTTGGTGGCAGAAGGTAGTAGGAGTCATCATACCAATACCGATGCAGCAGCAACAGCTGCAGCAGCAATGCATCTCCCCCGTAATGGTCTCCCCAGACCACTATGGAATAGAGATTTTGGCCCTGGTTTCCCAGAACAAAACCTTTACGGAAGCCACCCCTTTGTCATGATCCTTCTACCCAACGGTACCGCATATTGTCTGGTCATGTTGAACAGCAATGCAATGGATATTGTTATTACAGAAGACAGACTAAGCTTCAGAATGACTGGTGGTATTGTTGATTTATTCATCTTCCTAGGCCCTAGTCCACTAGATGTGATGGACCAACTGACTGCCCGATTTGGGCGACCGGCAGTTCCCCCGAAATTTGCCTTTGGTTGGCATCAATCCAAGTACGGTTACCAAAGCGTCTGGGAATTGCAACAAGTAGTAGAGGCGTATAGAGAAGAAAATATTCCATTGGAAGTGATGTGGAGCGATATTGATCATATGGATGGTAGGCGAGACTTCACCCTGGATCCAGTGAACTATCCGTTGACTGAAATGCAGCAATTTATTGCCAATCTTACTGCCAACAAGCAGCAATGGATTCCTATTATTGATCCATGCATCAAGGTAGACCCAGCATACCCAGCATATAACCAAGGTATTGATTTAGATGTTTTTATCAAGAATCCTAGCATTGTTATAGCACAAAAAGATGAGCAGGAGGAGAGTAGTAGTAGTGACGATGATGACAAACATTCACCACCAGAGCAACAGGGCAGTAGTCCTTACTATTTGGCCCAAGTGTGGCCAGGTGCCTGCCATTTCCCCGATATGATGCACCCCAGAGGCAAGCAGTTCATATCTCAACAATTACAGCTCTTTTATGATATGGTCCCGTATTCAGGTCTTTGGATTGATATGAATGAAGTTTCCAATTTCTGTCAAGGAGATATCTGTACTCTAGATGTAGATCCAGCAAGAGAAGGATTAGAAGAGGGAGGAGGAATTATGGAGGAAAGCGACGCCGATGATGATCCACCTGCTTGGGTGTGTAGATTGAAATGCTGTGATATTTATCCTTCCAAAAATTCAACTAGGCAAGAAGAATCTCCGTATCATATTTCAAATGGTCTTCAACAGCTGCCATTAAACAGCAAGACAGTCTCTATTTGGGCTCGTAACCTGGATGGCTCGCTCCAGAGAGACACTCATAACTTATATTCCTTTGCTCAAGCTCAAGCTGTATACCAATCCCTCAAATATATCATTGGTAGCGATGGCAATAGAAACATGAAGAAAAGGCCATTCTTACTGACCAGAGGCAGTTATCTTGGTTCTGGTGCCTATGCAGCACACTGGACAGGCGACAACACCGCCAGTTGGCAAGATTTGGCCCAATCCATCCCTGGCATTCTCAACTCTGGACTTGTAGGAATGCCCATGGCTGGAGCTGATATCTGTGGATTCCAAGGCACCACCACTGAAGAGCTATGTGCAAGATGGACAGCTCTTGGTGCCTTTTACCCGTTTGCCCGCAATCACGCCGACTTGAGATCCCCCCGGCAAGAGCCTTATTTATGGCCGATTGTGGCCAAAACTGCTCGAAAGACCATTAGCATGAGGTACAAGTTGCTGCCATATTTCTATACCACAGCTAGGGAGGCAAATACCCGAGGTGCTCCCATCGCTAGACCATTATGGATGAATTTCCCTGGCGATAATGCAACACATACCAATGCAAGGCAGTTTATGATTGGTGATGCATTGTTGGTGACTCCAGTGTTGCAACAGGGGGTCGACACTGTGGATGCATACTTTCCACCTGGTGTTTGGTACAGTGTTTGGACTGACGATGATCATGACGATGATGGGAGAAAGGAGAAAAAGGAGAAGGAAGAGGAGGAGACAGAAAGAGTAATAATAATAGAAGATAGCAGTACAAAGACAAGAGGGAAGGTACCACCACTATCATCATCATCATCATCACTAGTAGGTGTATGGAAGACTCTCTATGCCCCACTAGGTAGAATACCAGTACATGTCCTTGGGGGAACTATCATCCCTATGTATGAACATTCCAAGATGACTATTGCAGAGACTGATGAACCTTCCTCTCCCATTACCTTGGTAGTAGCCCTCCCTTATGTTGACTATAGTAGTAGCAGTATGAAGAGGAGGTATGATGCTCATGATCATGGTGGTGATGATGTATTTGGGATTGGTAATATAAGAAATAGTAGTAGGAGAAGAATAGAGGTGGCATCAGCTCAAGGAAGGATGATTGTAGACATTGATGATGATGGGGAAGATGATGATGCGGCAGTGGTGACATTGAAATTTGAAGTTCATGTATATATGACAACTACTGGATGTAGAGGAGAGCTCTCTGTTAGATATCTTGGTGATAATAAAGGTAAAAATGGAGTCAAGAGGTGGCCTAATATCAGTAAAGTGAGGATCAAAGGATGGTTGTCTGGATCTGTTTATTCCAAAGAGGTAATGGCAGCAGGTGGTACAAAAGGAAGGGAGGTGGGGGGAGAAAGGGGGAGGGGAGGGGGGGAGAAGAAGTTGAGTGTGATTGGTGGTAGAGGAAGTGATTTGGAGATAAATGGTATTGAAGGGGAGTATTTGGCTGGAGAAGAAGTATTTTTGTGGTGGGAAACATTGTTTGTGGAAGACAGGAGGGGCGTTGAGCCTGTGTTGACTCAGATATAGGGTAGGAGGTATAGGGATATTTTTTTTTGCCAGTTGTTCTACTGTAGTATCAGTCCAAGAAATCTAAGAGGATATCTAGAAATGCAAATGGTTCAAATTCCCGCCAAACTTAAATCGCCGAAGTTGTAGAAAATGCCGTCCAAAGCTCAAATAAAATTTTAAAGTGGAATTTTAAAGATTTGGAATTTGAAAGGTTGCTTTCAGGGTTGAAGGACTACTGAAAAAGTTTTGAAAATACGCAAGAACACGCACATAAACCATAGAACAAACTCAAAAGCGAGTGTTGTTGTCGAAATGATTAAAACTGCATGGCAACCAATGAATTCCATCAAAAGACCACATACAGAACTTCAAGTTGGCATCTACGATGAAGATGTTAAGTATCATCAAGATGAACCTTTTGGTTCTCCCCTCTGCGATCAAGCAGACTGGCAAAGTCTCACCGAGCCTATGCACACTTCCATCAAGCGCCTAAAACTGACAACGGTACGGTACATCCACCACAAAACACCAACTCCCCATTCTTGCCGCCCAAACCATCTCTCCTCTCCTCACCCAAGTTGGCAACCCTTCACCTCCCCCGTCCTCTCACCCTCCCCTTTCTCTCTCTCTCACCCCCTCTTTTCTCCAGGTCTCCAACGCCATCCAACGCTGCTCCTCCCCTCCACCCCCCTCCACCGCATCCCCCTCCACCGATAACTTTGCTTTAGAAAGCGAGTTCCTCACCAACAGTGACAGTTATGCCACTTCCTCGTTCAGAAGAGATGGCACCACCGAGAGCATCTCCACCCATCACCACCACCCCAACCACCACACCACCTTCCTCCCCCGTTCTCCCACCTTCGCTCAATGCTTCCTCTCTGCCGCCTCAGACCCCCTCCTTATGCACGCTCTCTCCATGAAGAGCTACACAGGCACCCACCCAGTGGGAGGAGGGACCTACTCCACAGTTCAAGTCACTCTGTGTGCAATGTACGTCTTGGTCAACAGAGCCGGACTCGCCGCCACTGAGCTCACCCCAGAGTGGCTGCTCACTGCTCTTTGGTTGTTGGATAGCTACAATAGTCAGTACATGCAAGATCTGTCTATCTGCTTGAAGCAGTATCTATACGGTTATAAGGGTGTAGATGAAGATTCAACTGGTGAGTTGACTGGGCAGTTGAAGAAAGTCATGCCAAAAATGCAGATTCATTTGTTGGAGAGATGTGATTGGTATGTCAGTCTTCACGAGACGAGAGATCTGAAACCTGCCGGTGATGAATTGGCTGCAGTGCAGGAGTTTTGGCCTGTTTGCATGAAGGTAGTTAAAAAGTCTAGTGTTATGACTGCTGCTTATTGGGCTTCTAATGGGGGTTATGGCACTGATGGTAATGGTGGAGCTAGTGTCAGTCTTCCTCTTTCTACTACTACTGCTCCAGCTAGTAGATCTAGTGGCTGTGATAATGGTCATATTGCCCCTTCTTCCTCCTCCTCTCATGATTACCTCCAAACCATTGTCAGCAGCAGAGGGTTGGGAATGCTGAGAGGGGAGCGTGGCCAAATCCGCATCTGCATTAATAATAATGATGCGAGGCAATCGCCAGCCAACCTGAAGGCAAAACATGACAAGAAGAATTGTGCTGATGGTGGGTTTCCGCAATCATGGGCGCTCTCTTCGTTTGCTTCATTGTTCTGAGACTCGCGCTTGCTCTCATTCTCCATACCCTTTGGTTTTAGTAATGTTTCTGTATGCTTTGGTTTTTTTCCCTTCTTCCTATAGTATCCAGAGAGAGAAGGAGAGAGGGAAAAGAAGAACCCTCCATGTTTCTGATGGCTTTATAAATTCCTTTTTTTTATATACCTTGGTACTTCCCTTTCCCAGCCTTTTCCCCTCTGTGTATGTGTGTGCGTGTGTGTATAAGGTACTGTCTCCTTATGTTCTTCATTTTTGGATACTAGGCATATAGAACCTAGCAATAGAATTTGAAATTTAGAAAGAAGACAGTTCTAGTTTTTCCTTTTGACATTTCATATCATAATTAAACATTGTCAAGGGTGTGTACCAATGCCAATGGCATGCATCTCAGATAGACCAACGCAATGAAGAGAGGAGGAGAACTGTCCTAGTCTTGTTTCCTTTCTTGGGTATGTTTTCTCTCCCCATATCGTCGCATCTATCCCACCTCCCCTCCCCCCCGATACTTTTCCCTCCCTCTGAAATCTATGTGATAGGCGGTCTTCTCATTGTCCTTTAAGTCTATATCTGCTCCCATGTTTGGTGTCATTCCACATCTTACAATATTTAGAGTTGAGGGAACGGTATCTAATCAAAACCTGTTGGAGGTTGTCTACCTTCCCTGCATTGTTGTTGTTGATGTTTTATGGGAATATCCCCCCACCCCAATTAAATCTTCTTTCTCAATGGGTGGAGGAGGGAACGATAATGGAATTTTTATTGAAAAGAAAGGAATGAATTTTAGCGCCTGCTGCTGCTGTTAATGTATGTGCTAATTTTTTTAGGGGGGAACATGAAATGATACCTCTTTTGAAATTCAGTTTTTCCTTCTACTGTGTGTATATATCCTGCTCTGGGAACGCAAGCAATTATGTGGGCGTGTTTTCTGAGCAGATTCTAGCGTAAATAAACAAAGTAGAAATGGTGTTGCATTTATCAAGAAAGAAGAGCAACATCCGCCAATATAGCTGCGGCAGTAAGAGAACTCGAAAACGAACGAAAATAAGAGTGTGCATTAAATATTCACAATAATAATAATACGTTTTCTTATTGTTGTAACTTTACAGTACTGTCATCATCTTTTATACATACATAAGTACAAATCTCATTCTTTTACTTTGCTCCTGGAGTGCTAGCTCCCACACCAGCCAGCCCCGGAATCACCATCGCCTCAGCACTGTGATCCCTCCAACTCGTCGTCACCGTCTTTGTCCTCGTATAAAACTGAACCCCCATTTTCCCCATCATTTGTAAATCCCCATTAAATGACCCCCTCCACCCAGTGAAACTAAAGAAAGGCAGTGGTACTGGAATAGGAACATTCACACCTACCATTCCCACATCTACCGCATGTTGGAACTTTCTAGCTGCAGCCCCTGATTTGGTAAATATTGCGGTACCATTTCCATGTTCATTGCTATTCACCAGGGAAATGGCTTGTTCTAGAGAATCTACCTCCAGGCAGCTTAGAACTGGGCCGAATACTTCTTCCTTGTAGCATTCCATGCCAGGGGTGACCCCCGAGATGATGGTGGGACCAATGAAGTTTCCATTAGGGTAATTTGGTACTACCACTCCTCTGCCATCCAGAGCAATGGTGGCGCCGTCCTTGTCTGCAGCTCTACCAATAATGCCTTCTATTCTAGTCTTAGCTTGGGGCGAAATAACAGGACCAATGTCTGCTCCTGCTTCCCAACCAGCGTTGACTTTCAACGACTTTGCCTTGACTGCCAACGCCTCACAAAACCTGTCCATTGTCCCTCTACCTACAAACACAGCAGCTGAAATAGCCATACATCTCTGGCCGGCTGCACCAAAGGCAGCGCCAGTCAGAGCTGCAATTGTGGCATCGAAATTTGCGTCAGGAAGGACCACAGCATGATTCTTTGCCCCCATGTTGGCTTGCACTCTCTTCCCAGCAGTGCATCCTCTTTTGTATACATGCTTCCCTCCAGCATCACTGCCAACAAAGCCTATTGCTTTTATATCTGGATGGTCACATATAGTATTGACAACATCATGTGCCCCATGAACTATATTGAGTACCCCCTTGGGCAGCCCCGCCTGCATGGCCAGTTCTGCCAACATCATCGCCGCCCCAGGGTCTCTCTCTGACGGTTTAAGCAACATCGTATTGCCTGTAGCAGTGGCTAGAGGAAACATCCACAATGGTATCATTGCTGGGAAGTTGAATGGACATATACCAGCAGTCACACCTAGTGGCTGGCGGAGAGACACCGTGTCTATGCCCGCAGATACATTCTCTACCGACTCCCCCATGAGATCAGAGGCAATGCCACAAGCATATTCAACAACTTCGAGGCCTCTGAATACATCTCCTCTTGCATCTGCTAGTGTTTTACCTTGTTCCTTCGTGACTGATGCAGCTAGTTCATCCATGTTTTCATTGATGAGTTGCTGGAGCTTGAAGAAGACACAGGAGCGAGTGGGGACGGGGGTGTCTCTCCAGGTGGCAAACGCTTCCTTGGAAGAGGCGACTGCAGCATTGAATTCCTCTGGTGTGCATACAGGGAGCCTGGAGACAACTTCCTGGGTGGCTGGGTTGTGTACGTCTATCCATTGTTTGGTTTTGGAGTCAATGAACTTGCCATCTATAAGGAGCTTGACAGTTGGCTGGGGGTGGGTGGGGGGGAGTGGGGAGTGGGGTGTCAGATCACATTTGGGTTGTGGGAAGAATTGGGGTTTGGTATCGTGTTTGAGTCTACATGGGGTGTTGTGATGATATTTAGACTTACGATCGAGGAACCAACAACGGCCTCCTGCGGACTTGTTGCAAAACTACGCCATAATATGTGACCTGGAATTGAGAGCAATCTGTGTGCTGCTGAACGCATTATGAAAGATGTATGATACAATGTAATTTAGTGGCTATTTATGGAAATGGGTTTAGATGATTTTTCTACTGTCGGAGTGGCTACAGGTGGATTTATAGGCGAAAACAAAGAGGAAGGGAAATTGTGACCGTCGGTGAAGGAATAAAATGTCGCAGATGCATGCTTCAAATGCACATTATTTGACCAGATTCCAAAGCAAGATCTGATGGTATACTATTGAACCAACCGACATATTGTGCACATACATTCAAAAGTTGGTATTTTACAAGGGATTATCATGGACAAACTTCAACAAGTAGACTGGCGTGGCTTATTGAAGCAAGCATCCAATAAGGTCAAGCAGTATACGCTTAATCTGAGCCCTCTAGGTAAGTAATCATCATAGAACAACAACATAACCAACAAGGAACGAGAAAGAGAGAGAGAGAGAGCAGCCAACCCCCTTCTTGATCTCACCCTCCTGCAGAGCTTAAAGTCGAAGACGCAACAAACACAGAAACATGGGGACCACACGGATCAGATATGAACGAAATTGCAGACGCCTGCTACGACCCTGAAGCCTACCGCCAAATCCTCGGCGTCCTAGCTCGTCGCCTTCAAGAACGAGAAGAACGCTGGCGTTGCTGTTACAAAGCTCTCCTCCTTCTAGAGCACCTCATCAAACACGGCCCTCCTAAGATCGTACAAGACGTACAAAGCAGCATGTCTGTTTTAGAACGTCTCCAGCACTTTCAATACAAGGACCCCAATGGTCGTGATCATGGCGCCAATGTCAGGCACAGAGCCAAGGAGCTCATTGACCTCGTTTCTTCAGCTGACAGAATACAGCAAGAAAGAGAGAAGGCTAAAGCTAATAGATCCAAGTATAGAGGTGTTTCTGGCGATGAAATCAGAGTAGGTGGTTTTGGCAGTACCACCACCACCACATCTTCTTCTTATGGAGCAGGAGGAGCTAGTGGCGGTTACAGTGGAAGCAATACTAAAAATAATTTATCAACAAGAAGACCAGGTGAAAGCTGGGGAGGTACTGGTACTGGTAGTGGTATGAATAATAGTAGTACCAGACCATCATATTCTTATAATTCCAATGAAGGCACTGGAGCAGGTTACAACAACAACAATATCACTAGCAGCAGTAGTAATCCCAGTACAGGCCGTCAAGGAGATTTTCTTCATATTTCATCAGATAGATCTAATGATGGAGGAGGTGGTAATACGACAGAAGCAGTAACAGCAACCCAAGAAAGAATAGAGAGACTAAGACTAGCGAAAGCGGAGGAGGAAAGGAGACATGCTATGTTTGAAAAAGAGCAGCAGCAGCAGCAGCAAGGGGTGGGGAAGAAGAAGCTGGCTGATGTCAAAGTGAACCCTAAAATAGCTGCATCTCTTGGTCTTAAAATACCACCTCCATCATCTTCTTCTTCTTCATCATCAAGGGGTGGGAACAATAACTTATCTCTACAACAACAACAACAACAAAACCCAACAGAATTACTGGCTGATTTATTGGGAGACGCTCTGACAATAAATCCTGAAGATAATAATATCACTAATACTAATACTATGACAACTGGTGGTGATGGAGATGATTTGTTGGGAGATGTACAGCAACCAACAGCTCCACCATCATCAGGTGGTGGTGATGTGTGGGACGCTTTCGGTGATATGCCCTCCAGGACGACTACTCCCACTACTACTAATAATGGAGGAGGTGCATTGAATGTTAATGAGGTCTTTGGTAATAGTTTTGGAGGGGATGTATTATCTACTTTATCACCATCAGCATCATCATCAGCAGGAGGAGGAGGAGGAGCACTAAAGTTGACCAAATCAAACCAACCAATGGCAGTGAATGCTAAACCGACTGCATCTACCAGTAAAGATCCATTTGCAGACCTACTTGGTTGAGTAGGGATTGTTGTTGTTGTTGTTGTTGTTGTTGTTGTTGTCGTCGTCACCATCATCATCATCATTATGTAAATGCATCTAATGTCTATACAGTCTTTCTTTTCCACCTCATCATCCTCTTCTACTTCTACTTCTTTCAAACCTTGGTTTCAACAGATGCACATGTTTATTCGTAACACAAACCAAAGGATCATCCTTCTTCGCCCCCCTACATCCAATCAGCCCAATCTGTCCCCCAGCCAGCCCCACCACCTCCCCCTGACTCACCGCCTCCCCCGTCTGTGCACAATATACCACCAAGGCAGTATTACTGGCGCCAGGAGTGGCTACTGCATCACCTCCAGCCACCCATGTGGGTTGGTAAATATGAGGGATTCTTTTCATGGAAGGTAGTATGTGCCCAGTGAGGGTGAAAAGAGGGAGGGTGGTGTTGCGGAGGTCGTGGATGAGGATGTGGGGGTCGTGAGAGGCGGTGAGGAGGAGGTTGGGGTTGGAGGGGTGCCAACGGAGAGAATTGATGGCGGTGGAGTGGCTATCTACAATAGCAATGGCAGCTTTAGTTGAATTAGTAGAAGTAGTGGATTCTCTGGTATCTGTAATCGCAATCTTGTGATCATTGCCACAAGATGCAAAGCAATACTCCTCCTCTTGCTGTTCATTACTATTATTATTACTGCGCCACCTCACACATTTCACCACTCCTTCGTGTACATCATCATACCTCTGCACCACCTTGATACTACTACTCCCTTGATACAGACCACTTACCACCACAGACCAATCTTTAGACCCAGTAACTATCCTACCATTAGCAGTATGGTGGAGAGAGAAGATTCCATGACCACCATGAATAATGGAAGATTCAGCTACTTGTTGTGGAATTCCTGGGTTGTTATTATGGTTGTTGTTTTTGTTGGCTGTTGATTGCCCGAGGTCCCAGAGAGAGACAACACCATCATTGCCTGCAGTGATCAATCTACTCATCGGTGTTATTGTTGTAGCAGCATATTGAGATGAGGAAGATGATGATAATGATGAAGAAACAAATTGAACATCACTTATCCATCCTTTGTGTAACTTGGAGGACATCAAAGAAGTTACCAAGTCATCATCATTATCATTACCACTAGCGGAGCTCCCAAATATTGCACACATTCCATCTTTACCACCAGCTGCAATGAGCCCCCCAGCTGGCTGCCAGTCTAGTGCGTATGCTTTAGAGAGAGATGCATCGTACATTGTTGGTCGCAACTTTGCAAATGTAGAGATGACATAATCATCATTATCATCGTCATAACTAGATAGATCATCCTTATTGCTAGTGTCATTATCAGCAGAGGAGATCTGATGGAACAATTGACATACATAGGTGTGCACATTAGAGTTTTGAAACACAAGTTGAGGACTTGCCTCTCTCTGATGTTGGTATGTATTTTGTTGACCACTACTCTCATTATTATTATTATTATTTGGATGAGAAAAGGTGCCTAAATTCCTAGAAGATCTCCTTACTGGACCATGCGTTTGTTCATCTTTACAGCCCTTCTTCTTATTCTTCCTGACGGGAGGTTTCTTGGTGTTGGGATGTTGAGATGAAGGGCCAGAGCATTCGGCTGCCAGTGCTGCTGCAGATTGGAGGAGGCCTAGCTGGGCCATTACCTGTGCATTACGTTTTATTCTCTCTAGCCTTTGTCTCTCATATGGATTAATGCCATCAGATGGTGATTGAGAGGGTTGTGGTTGTTGGGGTGGTTGCAGTTGTTGTGGTGCAGCCTTCTTGTGTGGAGAGGGGAGTGGAGATGAGGGCGGAGACTCTTGATTGGCTGGAGATGGGTGAAGTGATTGCGCTTCTGCAGTTTCATCTTTTAACTCGGTTGCTTGATATTTTAACTTTGCATTGAAATTCGTTTCAACTACATTATCTTCTGCTGGAAGTGTGTTTTCAACATTGATTTGAAGTTCGGAATTGTTTTCTTTTGTTGCTTCTGTGCTTCGAGGGGCAAAGAAGAAAGACCGGATGGTCTTCTGCCCTTGTGTTAACTGCTCAGTTTTCCGTTTCATTTTCAATCAATAGATGTTTTCGTTAAAGAGCTACCGACTAAACTGCATTAGGTTTATTTGAACGTCGACGGGAGCTCGATCCTGGCTCGAAGAAGACATACAGCATAGGAATGACGAGGGAATGCTTGTGATTGTTTACATTCTCCAACCGAACTCGTATTAGAGCCATTAGATGCATTATTCTCTATTACTTTAACGATTGCCGTGCTCACCCTGAAAGAAGGTCTTCAAATCTAGATCACTCTTTTATTTCAGAACATGGCCGCTACTAATGAAGAAGATGCCTTTCAAAGGATCGCTCTTGATGAAGATATCACCCAAGAGCACCATATCCTAGAAAATCAAGAAGAATATACATCACTAGTCGCACCTACCAATCCATCCACCGCTCCCCCACTGCCTCCACCACCGTCTGCCGGTGATCTCGCCACAGAGGTCAAGAAGGAACTGGAACAGGCCACAGCAGCAGCCAAAGAAGTCTCCCAAAAACTATTAAAAGAAGCCCACGAAGCCAAAGACAACATTAGCACCTTTGTCAACAAACTATGGACTTCCTTAGAAACAGGCCCTTCAGCAAGATTACGACAACAACAGCAAATCCAACAGCAACTCACCGACGTGGCCACCATCAGACAACTCCTAGATCTCACCGACCCTCAAGAAAATATCTTAGAATCATTTCATTGCAAGTTATTACAGGTCTATAAATCATTCAACAATACTTTCACTCCACAGAGAATGATTGCCTTCCAGGGCCACTTACATGTCACAACCAACCACATTGCATTCCTTTTAGATGCATTGACAGACGTAGCACCCATCAAAGTGCCATTCAAAGAGGGTGTAGTTGGGTTTATTAGGTTGCCAGCTAGTACAGGCTTGCCTTCTAGGCTGGAAGTTCAGATGAGTGGAGGAGATTATGGGGACAGTTTGATATTTTCAGGGTTTGCATTGGGAGAATTAGAGGCGGATTCTGCTGCGGCTTTGATTGAGCAACAATTTGCTGCTAATAGGTAAAAGTATTCTATAGATGGATTTTAGTAGACCACTAGAGTTATTGAGAAAAAGAAGAAGAAGACTGATATAACTGTTATTACAATTTGTATGGTTCTTTTATAAATCTCCCAAATCAGTGAAACTTTCCCCTTTTTTCTTTAGCTGCCTTCCTTCTTGCAGAATACATCAAATTTCACCAACTCATCATGATACCCCTGTTCTCTCGTTTGATTAGTCACTCCTCCAAATACTGCAATATCTTCCCCCAGAGACTCTTACCACATTCACTCAATATCTGTTTGCCCCTCTTTGCTAGTTCGATACAATGCTCGGCGCATCTTGCCCCATTAATTTTCACAGCAGACGCGAGGTGGACCTCCACGGGAGCAAATCAACCTGTTGTGAATCTGATATAAAGTAAAGCTAGAAACATACATCAATCTGATGAGTGCCGTGTTATTAGTCAGAGATACATGTTCCTGAATGGAGGTAAACAGCATTATGATGGTACCGGTGTAGACAGCACCATAAGCAGTGTCTTGAGAAAGGGAGCGTGCATCTGAACGGAGAGGGCCTTACCTTAGAGGCAGGACTATTTCATTGCATAATTTCTACATCTAGGGTGTATAGGACTCTTTGGAAGAGATCCATGTCCTTGTAATGACTCTCCAAGAGGGTTTGTAACGAGATGAGGGCATCACAGTGAGCCTCGGGGGGAGCTGGCCTGCCTGATCAGTCGTATGCAGGGAGGAAAGGGCAACGGATTCAATTTTCTTTTTGCTTTTAGTTTTTTTTGGACTGATGGAAACACCCCTTCTTCATCTTTCAAATGGAAGATGGTCTCTCTAACAGTTGACTTACGTAAAAATTAAATAGGCCGCATTGCTTGACTGGGAGGATATAATCAGGGAAGGAGGAAATCTGTTCTCTTCGGTAAGCTCCTTCGGCCGTTGCCATTTCTGGGAGATTAAAGCTTACTCTACCTGGCTGCAAATTGAATAATTAATCATTCTCACCAACGTAATGTCGCTTCAGTAGGACCTTTGTGCACATTCTATCCTGCTCGTATAGTTATAAGCAATAAGACAATAGGATCAGTCTAAATTCAAGTGGTTGTTTTACACACATTGTCACATTTATACTGATAACAGCCATTAATATTACACAAACAACCATGGTCGACGCATTCCGCTCAATGCTAGACGAAATGATGGGCAAGGATCGAGACCTCCCACTCGATCTCCAGAAGAAGCAAGGCCCCATTTTTGACGACCCAGGCGTCTGCATCTACAACCTCTGTGGCCTTTGTCCCTACACCCTCTTCACAAACACCAAAACTGGATCCAAACTCGGCAAATGCAAGTACTCCATACACGACGACGCCCTCAACTGGGAGGACATTGCCACTCAATGGGACCAACTCCCTGACGAAGAAAAACAAAAGTATGGCTATGAATCTTCCCTCCACAGACTGCTCACCCGACTAGTCAGAGACATGGACATGCAAGTGAGAAGAGCAGAAAGACAAGCTGCAGAAATTTCAGGCCCCAAAGACCCCAGACCTTCCGAGCAAGCCGAATTAGACAGACTAAAACAAGAAGCCAGAGAGCTGATGGACTGGGGCGAAGGCGCCGCTGAGTCAGGCGACATTGATGCCTCTCTAGCAGCAGTATCCAAAGCAGAGAAGCTCCAGGCAGAGCATGGTCGGCTGTATGCCAAGTACACAGCACCTGAGAGAGTAATGGAGGTGTGTAAAGTGTGTGGGGTGTTTATCCAGTTGAATGACAAGACTAATGCTGCTGCCGCTGTAGAAGGGAGTCATAATGACCATTTTTCTGGGAAGACGTATATTGGGTGGAAGGCTATTAGAGATAAGCTTGATGAGTTGAGGGAGAAGAGAGGGTACGGAGATGGTGAGGAGGATGGTGAGGTGGAGGGGGAGGAGAGGGGGGAAAGAAGAGGAGGTGGTGGTAGAGGGAGGAGAAGGTGGGATGGGAATAGGGGGAGGAGAGGAGGGGGAGGTAGGGGTGATAGGAGGAGGAGAAGTAGGAGTAGGAGTAGGAGCAGAGATAGATATGATTATGACTATGATAGAAGAAGATGATGATGCCTTCCTCTTAAGTATGTCAAATAAACAAGATGCAAACTTTGCCCACATTATTCTTACTTGGGTACTATTTACAGATACTCTTCTCTGTGTGTGCTATTATGAAAACTAAAAACATTCTCTCCTTCTTCTTCTCTTTATTATTATTATTATTATTCTCAAGCTATAGGCTTGCCTGCCAACACACTCTCACAATACTCAACCTCCCACTTAGATCCCACAAACAGTGGCTCTCTTTGGTGCACCTTTTCTGGAGTGATGTCCAACACTCTTTCAAATCCAGTGGACCCCTTACCACCAGCCTGCTCCGCAATCATGGACATTGGAGCGCACTCGTACAACAACCTCAGTTTGCCATTCTTATTCTTGGCATCTGGTGGGTACCCGTAGATGCCTCCATACAACAAGGTACGGTGGAAGTCACCAACAAGAGACCCAATGTAACGGGAGGTGTATGGCTTGCCTCCCCACTTGTCACCGTCTTTCAAACTGTCAATGTAGCTCTTGAGTTCTGGAGACCAGTAGTTGTAGTTTCCTTCGTTGAAAGAGTAGATGTGTTGTCCTCTTTCTGGAATTTTGATATCTGGGTGACTTAGGATGAATTCACCAATCAGTGGGTCAAAAGTGAAGCCCCAGACACCTGTACCGATGGTCAGGACCATGACGGTGGAGGAAGAGTAGAGACAGTAGCCAGCAGCCACCAAATCCTTTCCTGGCTTGCAGACATTGACGATACATTTGTTCATCATGCTCTCTGGGTCATCCATGTCGTCGATACGGCACTCCTCTGATGGTTCATAGATACCAAAGATGGAGCCGACTGAGACACCACAGTCAATGTTGGAGGAACCATCAAGTGGGTCAAACACGACGACGTAATCTCCAGAGTAAGTTTCCTCGACAGCGACTGGCTGGTCTTCTTCCTCAGAAGCGATGACACCAGTGCGGCCGCAGTTACGGAGGCAGTTGGCGAAGACTTCGTTGGAGATGACATCAAGCTTCTTTTGGTCTTCACCCTGGACGTTTTGCTCACCAGCGAGGCCAGTGAGGTTGGAGATGCCGGCGCGATTGACGAGCGATCCAATTTGTTTGCAGGCCATGGCGATGGAGGCGATGACAGTGGCTAATTCTGTGTCAATGTTTTCCTCCTTCTCTTGTTGAAAGAGCCAGGTGGTGAGGGAAAAGAGTTCGTATTGGCTTTTAGCTTGCTTGGGGGGTGCTGAGGCAGGGGCGGCGGTGGCCTGAGCGACGACTCGGAGAGATGCAGCACGGTTGAAAGATGGGCGGAATGGGGATCCGACATGGGCTGACTTTCCGGCTCTGTGTATTAGAAGGTAGATTGGGGAGAATGAGATTGAAAAGATAGAGAAATGGGGTATTTCAAAAGTGTGAGCCTGTCAAGGATCAATATTATCCACTTGGTGACCACATAGATCAATCTACATTGATGACGACTTACCTGGCAGATGACACAGAGAACAATTTCTCGGTCTTTGAGCTCTTTGCTCCCAGAGTCTGCGAGCGTTGCATCAGAATCGACGAATGCATCTTGATTTCTAAAGCGTGTCACTTCTAGATCCGACTATAATAATCCCAAGATGAAAGTTAAGTAAGAATATTGTGTATCAGTGACTGCTTCAGTGTCACTTTATCATCCTCCCTATCCTTTAAAATTTGTTTCTTTTCTCTCCGGCTCACCATTGCAAATTTAGTCTGTGCAAATGGAAACCCCAAGCCATTGTTTCTACATACATGTTATATAGACACTCAACAAGAAATTAGACCTATCTATCTAGTGATTTCGTGCCACCTTGGATCATGGCAATCTCTGCTCCCCCTTCAAAGCTTTCCGAAGTCTTGGGTGCAAATGAAACGCTCCTAACGCCAGAAGTACGTGATCTGCACCTATTTAAAGTCCAAGATCCATTCATGTCTCTCCCCCTCGTCCCTCAATTTGCTTCCCTACTTTTTTGATCACCGTCATCTCTCCCTCCCTCTCCCCTCTTCACAGCACACTGCTCTCGTTGAAGCCTTACTCACCCAAGACCAGGCCCATCTTTTCCAGACCTGGCCCCCACTAGGTACATCAGACAACGACAAATTACGTTCCTTATCCCAACTTAAATCTCTAGACACCAGCTACCCAGGAGGTCTAGTACAATATATACGAAACGCCAGAAAACTGCTTGAAGACTCACGCACGGGTGCCAACCCCTTTGAAGGCTGCATTCCCTCTGTCCCTCAAGGAGAAAAACTAGACTTTGGCAGCCAAGCATTCCAAGACTTTGAAAATGCTGGAGTAGAGGCTGCAGCGGATGCAGCTTTTGTCCTTGTGGCTGGTGGTTTGGGTGAGCGTCTTGGTTACCACGGTATAAAGGTAGCTCTCCCTTTGGAGTCTGCTTCTGGAACATGTTTCCTCCAACATTATGTTGAAAGCATTCTTGCTCTGCAAAATAAAGCTGCAGAGGATAAGAAGAAGAGAGTATTGCCTCTGGTCATAATGACATCAGATGACACACATGATAGAACTGTAGCACTGCTGACTGATCACAACTACTTTGGAGCATCCCCTGATCAAATCACTCTATTAAAACAAGAAAAAGTAGCCTGTATACAAGATAATGATGCCCATTTGGCCCTAGATCCCAAAGACAGTTATTTAATCCAGACAAAACCACATGGTCACGGTGACGTCCACATGTTGCTCCACACCTCTGGAGTGGCCCAGCAATGGGCAGCCCAAGGCCTGAAGTGGGTTTGTTTCTTCCAAGACACCAACGGACTGGTATTCAGAGGCTTACCAGCTGCTTTAGGCGTATCTGCTACTCACCAGTATGATATTAATTCACTGGCAGTACCAAGAAGAGCCGGAGAAGCCATTGGGGCCATTACAACACTGACCTCCCCGTCTACTGGCACCTCTATCACCATTAATGTAGAATACAACCAACTGGATCCCCTATTACGAGCTACCATCAATCCTGATGGAGATGTGAATGACCCAGAGACTGGATATTCTCCTCTACCAGGTAACATCAATCAACTGGTGGTGAGTATTCCCGCCTATGTGAAGGAGTTGGAAAGATCCCGGGGAGTCATTTCAGAATTTGTCAACCCTAAATATGCTGATGCTTCGTGTAGTACTTTCAAGAGCAGTACCAGATTAGAATGCATGATGCAAGATCTTCCTAAAGGTATGCCCAGTAGTACTACAAGGGTAGGGTTCACAGTGGTCAATCAAGTATGGGCTGCCTACTCTCCTGTGAAGAACAGTCCTACGGATGCAGCAGCCAAGGCGGCAGCTGGTATTCCCAGTCATAGTGCTACTACTGGGGAACTTGATGTGTATCATGTGAATTGCAATATGCTTAAGATAATTGGTGTTGAAGTAGCTTCTCCTAGTCCTGCCCCTGAATTTAATGGCTTGAAGAGCCTGGAAATGTGGCCCAGAGTGTGTTGGTCGCCTCTCTGGGCGGCGACTTTTCAAGATCTAAAAGATAAGATCCCCCCTACGCATACCAGCAGCCGGGGTCTAGAGATTGGTAAAGATTCTGTTCTGGTTATCAAGGCTAAAGATGCAGTTATTAAAGGTTTAAAAGTGGGCGATGGAGCTGCAGCAGTGATTATGGAGTCAAAGCCAGTGCAACAATCGGGGGAAGATGAGTTGGATGGAGGAGGAGTACTGGAAGTAAGTAATGAAGGTTGGAAATGGGTGCCATTGACTGGAGAAGATGATGAGGATGCTCCAGAGGAGATGAGAATCAGAGGCTTTAAGGTTGTTAAATCAGAGACACTTTTCATCTAGAAAAGATAGGGGTTTTTTTGATGATTTTTTTTGGGGAGGGGGAAGAGGTAGATCAAAGGAACACTTTATCAAAACCATTATTTGTAATCAATCAATAGATTATCATTACACATATACATGCATATGTATGTATGTATGTATTAGCCCTCACCAAATAGGAATTTGACTTTAGCTAGAACAGAATCTTGATTGGGGTCGTAGGGTTGATCTTTAGATGGGATTTCTAAAATGGCAGGAACTGGACGACTGTATGCATCAAGGAGGTGTCTTATAGTACTAGCTATGTGTTGGTTGATGAGAAGTACTGCAATATCTTCACGCATGGTGAATTCTTTGAATGAATCTTCTATTTGTTGTTGTGTTGTTTCTGTAATGGAGAGAAGGTGAAGGAGAGGATGAGGAGAATGGGGAGGCGGGGATAATGGATGGAGGGGACTCATTAACTCACTGTCGTCTACAATTAAGAAATTGCTCTTTCTTCGGACGTCAACATGACCGATCCCTGTAAGCAGCAGTCCAGTAGCTGTGTCGTTTTCTCCAATGAACGCTATAAGTTGTCCACCTTCAGATGCCATATTTTGTGAGGATCACAGCCAAATATGCTCTATAATATAGTATGATTGCGATACAGGAGGTCAAATAGTTTGTATAATTGCTTGGATTTGTCAAATCAGGCTACATAACAGCCCCACTTGAACTTCTTCGAACGACCTCGAGCTCAATGACGTTGACCTACTTCTTGCAAGCAAATGCTCGCAGGCAAGGTTTGTTTCTTATTTTACCAATTACAGTTCATTCTAATAGTAAGTCAAGACTGTACTCTATCCAATTGATAAAGAAAAGATGTCTGTATTCATTTTAATAAACCTTGGTATGATATAATCTTCTTCTTATTCTTTTTGTGCTCTGTGCTGGATTGATTGGAGACACTCATACATCCCTTTCCTTCCGCCCTCTATATATTTACGAAGGTGTACTATGCCATGTGAAATAAAAACCAAAAGTCAAAGGGATGCAGTCCTTGTCCCAACAAATGAAGGATAGCAAGGGAACAATGACAACAAAATCCCAAGCAACTGTTATTTTAGCAATGTCAAATGGAAATGGATGTGATGATTGGGAATAGGAAGAAAGAAGCCAACATCTTCTCTCTTGTGTTCTCTCTCTTCCTGGTGGACATGAATAAACAGGGTTTGTCATAATTGGTAAAAAAAAAGGCAGCAAAACTTGTTCTTCCCCATAACTTTTCCTTCTTAGCAGTAATTTGAAGTTTGATGATAGTGATGATGATGCAATGCTATATATATCCGCACCCCAAACTAGGTGCAGCCAGACAAAAAAACAGCGACAGAGAGAGGTTGCAATGTCGACTGCACTAGGAAAAACAGGTTGCGTCAGAGAATGCCTTTCAAATCACTCAAAATTTGAATTCTATTTTCTACCATTATTGATCCACGTCCATACTAGCAGCTAGAGCCAGGCATGATAAGGGATTACCATTAGCGGTAGTACCATCACCCCCTCCACCACCGCGATGCTGATGATGGTGAGGATCCAGGGAGAGTTCCCCTGACCCTCCACTCACAAATGGACTGCTTCTCAGAGCAACTCCAGACAACTTGGCAGCCAACACTTCACTCAAAGAAGGCTGGTGATTGATGAATGCTGGGGAGATAGCTGGTGCTGTCCCTGATAAGGGAGCGATTGGCAACACTACAGCCGAAGGAGGTAGGGTAGCAGTAGGTACAGTAGGTGTAGCGGTTGTAGAGGCAGGTGCTGCAAAAGCAACAGCAACTGTAGCAGGAGGAGAAGGTTTAGGTGTACCAGCAACTCTCATCATTTTTGCCAGCTCAGCAATACCGGCAGCCAGTTCAGGAAACACAGCAGACATGGTCATCATCAACTGGCCAATGTGCATGGCTTGGTGGGCTTGATGCTGACTTGCTACCAGCTTGTTGATATCTACACCCACTACCATTGGTTTGACTTCATTTGCCTCATTAGCATCAGCATCTTGTTGCTGTTGAGCTTCTGCTGCTGCTGCTGCTGCTGCTGCTGCTATTACTGTTGTTGCCTTGGGGTGGTGATCATCATCAACATCGCCATCACCAGATGTGACGGCCACTCCAATAGCATTATTCATATCATGAGGGTGAATACATCTTGATGGCAATACATGATGAAGAAGAATATGCTGCTGCAGCAGCTGCTGCTGCTCTTCCTCTCCTTGTCTTCCTCTTTCTTTTTCTACTACTACTATGCCTGGCATGGTGGTTGGCACGTCGGCAATGTGTACATCTTCATCAGTGGTTGGTTCAGAAGTATTTCCGCTCCCACCTTCTTTATGGTGCTGCTCTTGGTGATAATCAACCATTGCTTTGGGGGATGTCACTGGTTCGGTCTTTGTGATAATAGTGCTAGTGTCTGGTGCTGATGCCGGTGCTCCCTTCATGAGTGGAAAATCTTCCTTTGAGGTGGATGGGTTGGTGACTTGTACGTCAGCAGTTGCAGTGGGGTCTTTGGCTGCGGGACAGGGAAGAGGAGGATCGAGTGCTGCTGCTGCTGCTACTTCAGTAATAGTAGTAGTACGAACGATATTATCTCCTTTAGCTGGAGATGCGATAGCAGCAGCAGCAGCAGCAGCTTTACTGGCAGCCTCAGCTCCTGCTGCAGACATCTTCATCATTGTACCTTCAAAATGAGCCAGCAGACTTCTCTTATCTTCACTCAGCTCAGCCATAGATTCAGCACTGGGGAACATTGCTGCCAGCAAGGCAAACATTCCTTTGACCAGCTCTGTATCATAGCTGTTGGAGCCACCAGTGGAGCCTACCACAGACCTTTCTAGCCACTGAATTGAGCCCCCTGCACCGTCTAACAAGTAACCAGATCCAGATTTGCTTCTTTTCACACTCTTCTCATCAATGTTGTTGTTGTTGTTGTTGTTATCTTGGTCGCTCGCGCATCTCTCAGTCGTAGAGGTATGCTGACTAGAATCCCTGCTTCCATCATTAGACAACCTCTGACCAGCAGATGCAGCAGCAGCCATCAGCAGAGCAGCTGCTTCCTCATCATCGTCATCATCATCATTAGCAGCAATATTATTATTATGATTGAATGGCTCTTCATCAAGGGAGAATCTCCTCTTCAATGGAGACACTCTCTTACTACCACCAGCACTACCATTACCATAGCGATAGTAAGGCACAGGCATAGGGTTTGGGTTTGGGTGAGAGCCAATTGTCTGCAGCAACTTGGCTCGTCCTCTATGTGAAGCAGCATTATCATCATCGTCATCGTCATCATCTAAAAACTCTCCATCATCATCCATTAGGTGATGTCTGTGATTAGGGCGCAGACTACCAGTGGCTGCTCTGGTTCTGTGTACATGTTGTTTACTACCAGCACCGTCACCACCTGGGGAAAGCTGGTTGTTGAGGTTGAGTGAGGAGGAACGGATACCTGGGGATGGTGCAGATTTAGGGGAGGGGAAATACCTGCCTCCCAGTCCTCCTGCGCCTCCAGCTGCTGCTCCTGTACCACCACTGCTACCATTTGTACCAAGAGTGCCATCATCTCCTCTATGGCTTTGGTCATCTCCACTGCTGCCATCTAATTCAAATGCTGCGGAGGAGTCTCTAGCGGCGGCTGTGGTCAGGGCACGCATGCGTTTGCTGTTATTGTTGTTGTTGGAAGGGAGGTGGGAGCCGCTGCCGCCACTGTAGATAAGTTTACCACCCAGTCTCTTCTTGAGGTGACCATTCCAGTAGTTTTTAATGGAGTTGTCTGTTCTACCTGGGAGGTACTTGGCTATGGCCGCCCATCTATTTCCTAGTTCAGCATGCTTTGCTATGATGGTTTGCTCCTCATCGGGGGAGAAGGGCTCCTTCTTGAGAGAAGGATCAAGTTGGTTGAACCAGCGTAAGCGGCAGCTCTTTCCGTTCCTACCAGTTGATAGGTTCTGTGGATGGAAGGGGAAGGGGGGGGGGGGGGGGGGTGGTGGGGGGGCTGGGCGGGGGGGGCCGGGGGTCTCTTTACCCAAGTGGGCTGTACCGCGCCTGGTTGTATGGTGCGCTGTCTGGCGTCTCCGT
>Ga0114919_10000227_pt1 | contig 40226 bp, 38 predicted proteins | sample BlataG_FD_88682 | JGI IMG/M metagenome (GOLD analysis project Ga0114919, IMG submission 88682) | Deep subsurface microbial communities from Black Sea to uncover new lineages of life (NeLLi) - Black_00105 metaG | ecosystem: Environmental > Aquatic > Marine > Oceanic > Sediment | place: Atlantic... | reverse complement strand
CCCCGCTGCAATTGCTTCTGTAGCTCTCTCAACTGCCCCGCTACCCGTCCAGCTGCATCCGTGAGAACACGCTCGGGAGTCTTTCCTTTTTTTGTCTTCACGTAAAACTTGGGGGGTTCCGTAAGGGGGTGCTCAATCACATAAGATGCCGCGATGACGTGTTTGTCGTCGTACAGGGACTTGCGCAAGAGGTTGCAGAAGGTGTGGTCTTCCCCTCTCACCTTTATCAGTAAGCTTCCCTCACCCTTTTCAACGAGCTCAAGTTCCACGACTACACCTTACCTAACTTGTTTCATCGATTTATGAGGATTGCGGGGGTTTTGAGGCGCCCCCTTATCTTACGCTCCAGCTCGCGGGCCTCCTCCTTCGAACCAAATACCTCTATCTTAATCGCCCTGGGACGCGACTCCGCTGCCAAGTCCACTTCCAGCTTCCCGAGCTCCTCCATCAGCGCGATAAGCTGGGAGGAGTCCTTCACGCGCACGTTGATGGTTCGCTTTCGTTTTTGCATTAGATGACTCCCTGGCGGTAATCGTCCGCGAGCTTCCTGAACTCTACATTGCCACATTCCGAGCAGCGAAGTTTGGAATCCTCTCGCTCGAGCAGCGTATGACAGCGCGAGCAGGCCGCCACAATCACCCCTAGGTCATCGCCAGCCGTCAAGAGCTGAACGGGCGCCCTGCGCGCGTTCATGACCCGCGCACGGACGATATCGCCTGGTTTAAACTGACGGCGCATATCCTCGACATAACCGGTATGAACCTGAGAAACGTGGATCGAGCCCATGTTCGGAAGGGGAAGCTCCCGATCTTCGCGCCCGCGCAGGACTCCTATGTAAACGCTCGCGCTCTGGTCCCTTACATCCTCCACCCGCCCAACCACCACATCGTCACGCTTCAGCGCCGGTGGGCCTAGAGTGCGGGAAAAGACCGAGATGTGCTTGGTTCGAACATCGACGAGCACCACGCCGGTACAGGAGGAATAGATCTTGCCATCCTCCTCATATGCCCCATCCCCCGGGACGAACTCCTCCGCAGTTGCGAGGAAGTCACCGGGAATGACAAAATCGCCTGTTTTTATTTCCGCCATGTTGGTCCCACCTTAATTAGCCTAATGCCGAGTTTAAACTTATCTTTTAGTATTAGCGACATCGAGGGGTTAGAAATCTCCCTTACATGCCTCGTCCATTTTGTAGGGCTTAAATTTCGCTTCCCCCCGCATGACCCGCACCTCGAAGGGGGTCAGGATTGGCCGCTCAAATCGCTCCGCGTCATCTATGGGTATGCGCGGGCAGGCGACGCAGATGAACCCGTCGAGCCCAAAATCACCCAGCTCCTCTGGCATCACCTCATCGACCGCAAGTACATGCGCGACCTTACCGGCCCGCCTGAGATTCCTAGCCAGCCTCGCCGCGAGCTTGAAGCGGGCCTGCCCGGGCTTGGTGCTCACAATGATGCCGAACCGCTTGCCCGCTGCAGCTCGAACGATCATCGCCTTTCTCCTCCGCATGAAAGCGTCGACATCCGGGGCGAGAACCTTGAAGCCCTCCGAAATCGGGTTTACAGCTAAAACCCGCTTGCCGGTCGCGAGCACTGCACCCAGCGGGTGAAACTCACCTGTACCTATGTAAAGAAAACCGTCGACGCGGGTGGCAATCGAGCGAGCACAGCCGAAATCACAACCTAGAAGTTGTCCGGGGTACTTCGCCCTCGGTCCTGGCCTGCCGATAAATGGTTTGATCCCGCGCGAGCGCAGGAGCTTCGCGACCCCCTGCAGGTGGGCAATGTGCTGAACGTTTGTGAGTAGCCCCACGCGCTTGAACTTCAACTCGGGCATCACTCGCTCAATCACCCTGAGCAGGTCGGCCGGCATGCGCGCTTCGATGTAGAGGGTCGGCAAACAGGTGGACACCCCCATGTCCGAATGTCCGTAGTGGACCAGCACGTCACATCCAAGCTGTTTAGCCCTCGCATCGGCTGGATCACAAGCACCATAACAACTGTCCGCCAACACGAGTGTTTCAACGCCCGCCTCCGCGAAAGGTTCCACAATTTCTTGAAGGTATTGCCTCAATCCCGCGGGGAGTTGAATCCCCGCTCGCTTCGCTCGATGTTGCTTTAAAAACTGCTTGACTCGCGCCCGTTCAAAATCGTAAATGCTCAAATAACTTCCACCATTTATTGGTCAATACGCCAAATATAATGGGTATCGCATGCTGTCAACCAAGGTCAAATGGCTCCGTGACATCATCGCGCCCGAACAAGTTGGCGAACTCGCAGCATCCAGAGAAATCGAAGTTGCCCGAGTCCCATCGAGCTCCCTTTGCCTGCTGTGCAAGGGCGGACGAATGCTTTGTGGCAAGCTGAGATGCCCAATCGTGGCCAAAGCGCAATCGCTCGCCAAATCGAGCCTGCAAATCACCTCTCCCCACATCCAGGGCTCAACGCCTCCTGGAGTATTCGTCGGACGCATAGGCTATCCCAAAGTTTGCATCGGTCCCATGGTGCCTCCCTACCGGGGCGACACCGAGATTCTCGACACCCCTGAATTCTGGGTCGGTAAGGGAATCCAAGAGATAATCGATTATCGCTTTGCCCTAATCCGAGGGAAGGTACGGGCGAACGTTTACGATGCCCGGGGCGGCGGGAGGCTGCTCGATGTGCTGCAGGAGCTGGCAATGGGAAAGCGACCCGTCGACGCCGAAGCCGTGCTCACGAGAGTTCCAAATAAGGTGATAACCCTGAGCGGGGAAACCCAACCATTCGGCCCCTCCGCACCATTACGCTCGTTCAGGACATCTGACGTGAGCGTCGACCGAAGGATAGAAGGTGCATTCTACGACCGCGACCTGACGGCGGCCGATGCGGTCGTTGAGCTTTATAACGATGATGTCTTGGTCACACGAATTCAACGGGCTTTCAGCGTGGGTATGTTCGGGTTCCAAAAGCGGAGAAAGCTGGTCCCAACGCGGTGGAGCATAACCGCCGTCGACTCCATCCTCTCCCTCGAACTCATCGACCGGATAAAACAGCACAACACGATTGATGAGTACCGCGTCTACTACTTCGAAAACCTCGACAATCGATTCGTGGCAATTCTTATGCCCGAGCAGTGGAGCTTCGAGTGGATCGAGGCATGGTTCCCGGGAACCACTTGGAACCCCGACGAGCGAATCAGCGCCCCGGCGATGATGGGTGATTGGGAGCCCTACCGGGGGCGAACGACCTACCCCGATGTTGGAGGATGTTACTACTCATGTAGGCTGGCGGTGGCAGAGCGACTCAATCAGGAAAGACGGCAGGCTTCGGCGCTCGTGCTCCGGGAGATCCACCCCGGCTACATCCTGCCCGTGGGCGTCTGGAACGTGCGGGAGAGCATTCGGCGGACGATGCAGCAGGAGCCACAGAAATTTGATAACTTTCAGGCCGCGTTGGGCTTCGCGCAGACGAAACTCACGATCCCACTGCGCAAGTGGATTATAACAAGCGAGCTGTTGAAGCGTACTCTCTTCCAGAAAAAGATTACGGAGTTTGCCGCATGCGCATCGAGTACTCCAATATGAACTGTAAAACCGCACTCTCGCCCAGCAAGCTACCTGGGCTGCGCTATTCGCTTAACCCATACCTGGGCTGCGAGCACGGCTGCGTCTACTGCTATTCTCCATCAACGCTCCGCGACGAGTGGACGGGGTTAAACTGGGGAAAGTTCGTTCGGGCAAAGCAAAACATCGTTGAGGTACTGGCACGTGAAGTGAAACGGAAACCAAATGGCACCGTTGGTGTCAGCACGGTATGCGATCCTTATCAGCCGCTGGAGGCAAAACTCGAGCTGACGCGAAAATGCATCGAGCTGCTGTCGAGGCATGGCTTTCCCGTGTCGATTCAGACGAAGTCGAGCTTGGTACTTCGCGATGTCGACTTGATCGTGCCAGAAAAATTTGACGTAGGGGTGACGATAACCACGATGGATCGCGGGCTAGCGAGTAAAATTGAACCTCGAGCATCGCCGCCTGAAACGAGAGCACAGACGCTTGATGAATTCTCGTCTCGTAAAGTAGAAACGTGGCTATTCTTGGGCCCTATCATCCCCAAGCTCAACGACGGCGAGGATAGCCTGAGGCAGGTAATTGAGGTCGCCCACCGAACCCGCAGCAAGCTCATCTACGACAGGCTCAACCTGAGGCGTTGGGTGCTCGATAGGCTCACTCCAGTGCTTAAGGAGGAGAGCCCTGAGCTGGCGAGACAGCTACCTGATCTCATCCGAGAGCAATCGGAGAGTTGGCGAAAAGTCTGTTCAAAGGTTGAGTCGATCTGCAGGGAACTGGGAGTGAAATACGAGCTAGCTTTTTGAGCTCATCCCTTTACCAACAAATAACTCTTTTTAGTGAAACTTTTAATTTCCAGAAGGAGGTTGAAAGACTTGGTCCGTGTGCTGTTGATCAATCCCCCGATCAAGACGCAGATGACGGGGGTACTTTTTACAACCATGTGCGAACCCCTCGGCTTGCTTTACATGGCTGCGGTACTCGAGCAGCGCGGAATAGAGGTCGGAGTTATAGATGGAATCGGCGAGGGGCTCAAGCATGAGGACCTAGAGAACAGGATTGCGGAGTTTAGTCCTGATGTAGTTGGAATCGCATGCATGATGACTGAAACATACCCTGATTCTGCCGAGATGGCGAGGATAGCGAGACGGGCTGCTCCAAAAGCGAAGATAATCTTGGGGGGACACAACGCTTCGTTCGTGGCAGGCAAAATTATTGAAAATTTACCTGAAGCGGATTACGTTGTTGTTGGAGAAGGAGAGTATACATTTCTGGAGCTTGTGCGCTCAATAAGCAAAAAAAGTGACATTAGACAAGTAAAAGGCGTGATGCACAGAAACAACGGTAGAGCGACCTTCACGGGGGTCAGAGAACCCGTTCAAAATTTGGATGAACTCCCATTCCCGGCTAAACACCTACTACCGCAAAACGCTCACTATGGACACTTTTGGTACGGAGGACACAAAATAGCACTCAAAAATCTTTCAGGGATGATCACAAGCCGCGGATGTCCCTTTGGGTGTACGTTCTGCTCCTGTACCGCCTTCTCGGGCAGAAAAATAAGGGTGAGATCACCGGAAAATGTGGTAAAAGAGATGGAATATCTCGTCAACAAGCGCGGTGTCAAGCAGATATTTATCGTGGACGACAATTTCACGGCGTTTCCAAAGCGCGTCACAGAAATATGTAGACTTATCAAAGAAAGAAACATCGATGCCAACTGGTTCTGTGAGGGCAGGGTCGACACGGCATCTGAGGAGATGTACAAAGCTATGGCTAAGGCTGGCTGCTGGCTGATCTTTTTGGGTCTCGAGAGCGGGAGCCAGCGGGTTTTAGATTATTACAAAAAGAAGACGACGGTTGAGAAAGGGTGGCAGGCGGTTGCCCTTGCTCAAAAAGCTGGCATAGATGTCGTTGGCTCCTTCATAGTTGGGGCCCCAATCGAGGTCGAGGAAGATTATCAGAAAACGCTCAATTTTATCAAGCGTGCCGACATGGACATGGTGAGTATAAGCTCGCTTAAAGTGTACCCGGGCACGGAACTCTGGCGGAAGTTCGAGGAAAGCGGTGCGATCAAGCCCAGCGATTGGGACAAATATTTTGATATATTTGACGTGTTCGATGGACATTCAAAGGAGAAGATACGCAGGTGGATGAAGACCGCAGAAAATGGATTCTACCGCCGCCCAAGCTACATAGTCAAAGAAATAGGAAGGTTATTTGGGCGGCATAGAAAAATGATTTCCTACGTCGTGCGAAACCTCTTCTGAGTGGAGCCGCCGGTGGGGGTCGAACCCACGACCTATCGCTTACGAGGCGATCGCTCCACCACTGAGCTACGGCGGCACAATGTAAAATTTGCGCCAAACACTTTAACCATTTCTAAAACAGGCGCGCTAGGATTTTAATCCAATTTCTTTCTCAATCTGTTTCAAATAAACTAACATGAATTTATGTCGCTTCTTTGCCAGCTTTTTTGCTGTCGCGGTGTACATCCTGTCCTTAAGTTTGAGGAGTTTCTCATCGAAGTGGCCAATCGTCCCCTGAAACGACCTCGAGGTTTCTCCTCCGAAGGCTGAGGCCCTATACACTCCTATCGCCCCCATCGCGTCTAGCTTATCCGCATCCGAGAGAACCTTCGCCTCCAGACTCAGGGGCTTCTCCCTCGTCTTGAACCTGTGCGTTTTTATGACATTGACAATTTCGGAGACCTTGGCCCGCTGAAGGCCTAACCTAAACAAGACCCGCTCGGCTTCCCTAGCGCCCTTCACGGCGTGATTGCCCCGCCCTCCGTTGCGGGCGATGTCATGAAGTAGGGAAGATATTTTGAGGATTTCGAGGTCTCCCTTTTCCTTCTTCCCGATAAAAACACATAAATCGTGTACCCTCTTCACATGATCCCAGCTATGGCACCCATAGTGCCTCGTTCTCTGCTTCGCGATTTTTCGAATTTTTTCAATGATATTATTTTGAACCTGCAAATCCTCACCTAAATTTACTTCTAAAACCCCGCCCCGTTAAGTTTTCTGTTTAAAATCTGGCGCCGGGGCAGGGATTTGAACCCTGACGACCCAAAGGGTCAACAGCTCTCGAGGCTGCCGCATTGCCTGACTCTGCCACCCCGGCTCATGTAAACTTGTTTCTTACTCTTAATTTAAACTGACCACACCTACAGAAAGTCCGCAAGGCTTAGCTGTAGATGGGCGTCGCTCTCGAACATTGATTTTATATCGCGCTGCACCAGCTTGAGGCGTTGCTCAGTGTAATCGCTCGACTCGTAATCGTGCGCTATCTGCATCGCGATCTGCAGGTACTTCTCGACGCCTCCCCGCGTGACCGTGAGGATGAGCTTCCCCCCACACCGCGTGCATTGGCCTCTTAGCGGGACGCGGCGATACTTTGAGTTGCAGCCCGTGCATCTGAACTGCTGGCTCGCGAACGCCCGCATGTTCCCCTTCAAGTCCGGAATGAAGTGGTGCTCGATGAGTCGCTCGGCAACATCCCGTTCGTCCACAGCTCTAATCTTTTTAGCTAGCCCAAGCTGCGCCGAAGTCTTCTGCTCCATCGTCTCGAGTGTCTTGTAGCGGCTAGTATGGGGACCGGCCGCGATGTTTCCCGTATCAAATGAAAACTTCAGTCCCGCGTACTGGGCCTCGGTCCCCAGCCTTCGCTCAACGGTCTCCATGAGCTGCGCCAACTCGCTCGGGCTCGCATAGCGAAGCGTGGCCTCATAGAACTCGAGTGGGTATCGCTCCATCACGTCCATATTATGCGCCTCCTTGTCGATCTCGGAGGGGTCTATGCGTGTGTTCAGGATGAGCGGAGCATCCATCATCCCGCCACGCCTCGAGGGCAGGAAGCGCCTGCTGAAGTTGAGTAGCGCATCGAGCAAAAGAATGACCGCATCCTCATCCCCGTCTGCATCTCGTCTCTTTGCCGAGTGGAAGAAGGGGTGCGCGTAGCCGACATTTGCGTCGGTGAAACCGATGACGCGCCCAACAATGCCCACCGATGTGTGCGGCGCTAAGCCGATGACTAAGTGCCCTGTCAAGTCAGCGGGCCAGCTCGCGTTGTAGTATGGCTTCAACCCATAGAACTTCTGAAGTAGCTCGTCGACGAACTTCGACGTGCGGAGCAAGTACTCGGCGCACGTGTTCGAGAGAATGATGTCCTGTACCCTGAGCTCAACGAGCTGATCATCCCGCTCCAGCGGCTTCTCCTCCCAATCCCGCTCGTAGCCCAATTCGCGTAGCCGTTCCACGGACGTGCCTACTTCCCGCGGCCTGAAGTGGGTGAGCGGGGCATCCGTGGCATCGAATCGCACCGTTCCGTCCTTGAATACGTAGATGCGGTGCTTCGCCCGCAGGATCCCTTTTTCGATGGGCTCTGGAATTTTATAAGCACTCGTCATGCCCCTGACACCTTTGACCTCCGGCGGCGCTTCCTCCTGCAACCGCTGCAGTGCTTCATCGAAGAGCGGCTTCAGCTCGACCTTCCGCTGGTCGAAGTATCCTGTGCGGACGTTACATGCGAGGCAACGCTCCTCTTTTGTCGGACGCTTGCAACGGGGGCATACCCGTGTGTAATTTGCGATCGTCCCGCACTTCGGGCATTTTCGAGTGAAGCCAACGGTCCCGCACTTCGGGCACTCCAGCCTTGCCACCTCTACGTAGATTTCTCCACCCTCGGCTGCCTTTATCACACTACGCGTCGCCCCGCCGCGCAAGCTGACAGGGAAAAGCACGTGCACCGGGGGTTTCATCAACCGTGGGTTTGCCTTCTCCGGTCTGCCCATCCTACATCCTATACGCGTTGGAGCTTTCCGCTTCACCGGAAACCCAGCTAAGACCTGAACGATCTCCATGACATCCTTCGATGGATTTGCGTGCAACGTCTCCTCGAGGCGCTCGCTTGTCAAACGCTGCCCATCGAGCAGGCTCAAGCACCTGCAGAGGGGAAAAACATGACTCTCAATTAAGACGCATCCATTCTCAACCCTATGCGGCACCCCGAGGACCTCAAGCACTCGCTTAGGTGTTTGATTTAGAATTAAGCGAAGTCCTTCAAGTTTGCCGTCCTCGAACTTCGGCTCCCCGCCCACCAGCCAGCTGCCCAGTTCTCGAAGCTCCTCGATGCCAATATCGTGAAAAAGGTATGTGTACGCGGGGTGAAGCGGGACCTCGAATTTCTCAGATAATTCCACCGCCAAGGGTGGAGCGGGCTTCAAGTAGGGGGGTGAAAGGTAGGAAGATAAGTCTGCGTCGAATTTCTTCCCCGCCAGCGCCCCTTTGACTTCCTGGGCCCACCACTCCTCGCAATAACCGGCTGGCATGAGCGGGTGGTTGTTCTCGAGAAACTCGCCAAAACCTATGAGGATGTCCCCAAGCGATAAGATCTCGCTGACCCGGTCCCTGAGCTCGAGTGCTTGCTCGACCGAATTCACTTGAACCACCGAGCCGTCGTCGAGCTTGACGATCGGTCCTTCGATCGAGTCCACGGGCATTACAGCACCACTTTTACCTGGCCGCTCCATCTTGAGCTGAGTCCCAATCGCTATGAAATCGTCACATATCGTCATCGCCGCGGGGTGGATGCCAACCGCAGCTATGCCAGTATTCCTTGCGCGCCCGTAGCGAAGCCTGAACCCTCCTTCCCGGCTCGGGTGGGAAAAAACGGGCCTGCCCGCAATCACCTCATCCAGATACTTGCTCCCTTTAGGGTAAGCCGGCGCAGCCTCCTCCTTTGCCTGTGCCTTGGAAATCAACTCGGAAAGCCAGCCCCAGCCGTCGATGTTCAGCTTGCTCACGTGCTTTATTATCTTCGGCGCCTTCTGAAGGACCCCCTCCACCAAGGCCAAGATCGCCCCTCCCCGGACGAAGTTGTGCCCTATCCGCTTAAGGTCACGATAGGCGGTTACCGAAATGTCCTTTTCGGTCGGTTCACCGGTTATCTCTACGGGAATATTGCGCACAGCGGCTCGGATGTCGTCAGGGGATGGGGGAGTGTATTGGAGGTGGGCGATATCGGTGGTATAGAGATCCGTCTCCTCCACAAATCGCTCGACCTCGTTATCGGTCGGCTTGTAAGGGCCCAAGTACAACTTTCGCCGCACGAAGTCCCCAGTGAGGACGGCGAGCGCAGTTGCGGTGCCTCCCGCCGACCTAATCGGGCTGGCGAAGTAAAGCGCGAGATAGGGTGAGCCATCAAAATTTTTCCTTATCTCAACATGGGTTATACCCTCAAGTGGCGCTATCACAATACCCTCTGTTATTATCGCGAGCGCCGTCCGGACTGCCTGCTCCGCCGCCTGCTGCTCTCGAAATCCTCCAAAGTGGCCATCGACGATCATCTCAGCTATTTTTAGAGACAGCTCCTCACGTGACATCGCCTTCTCGAGCTCACGTATCGCCTCTGCCACGCCGGGCGGTCCAACGAGTTTCTCGACCCTCGCGGCGAGGTCTTCAGCCTGAGGGATTTCCAGTTCCAGCTCTGGGTCATGACCCAACGCCCGGGCTTTCTTGGCTATCTCGTAAATCTCATCGATTTGCTGCTCAAGTTCATTGAAGTAAGCTTTTATTTCCTGACTGGCAACCGTCATTTGCTCACTCTAATCTGAATTTTTTCTATATCTGATCACCTTGAGCGCGGGGGCTGGGCAGGAGGCAAAAAATTTCTCTGACCGAGGAGGATTTTCTACCTTCCTTTTAGGTAGCACCCGGCCCCCGCTTCGCTCTGCTAATGTTCCCCACCAATCCAAGAGCAAATCTGCAGCTTGAGCGAGTTCACGCAAAATGAATCACCCTGGCTTGGCGGGTTTGTAGATCGATGATGGGCACGATTCCCGGCGTGGGATTCACCCCAAGCCGCCGCATGAAAATGGTCTTCTCTTGGAAGGTTCCCGAGTTAACTACTTCCACGTCACGATACCGCTCGTACCCGTAAACGTGTATGTGGCCGCAGTGGAACACATCGGGCACCTCTTCTATCACGAGGTAATCCTGCTGCTCCGGCGATATCGCCGTGCGCCCCCCATAGACCGGGGCGAGGTGCCGCTTCTGCAGGAGTTTGACCATCGGGGGCGTGGATTTCTGCCGGTTCAGCCCGGGCATCGTTGCTATTAAGTCGTCGAAGCTCCTCCCGTGATAGACCAGAAAATTAACACCGTGAAGGGATGCCCACACCGGATTCCCGACCATGACCGAGTTCAGGTCGTAGAGGCTTCCCGCGATATCCTTTTGGATCGCCGGCTGGGGCTCGGTGGGGCGCACGGCATCGTGGTTCCCGGGTGCTATAATGATGGTGATGTGCTCAGGCACTTGGGCTAAGAGTTTAGCCGCGGCATCGTACTGCTTGATAATATCACTGATGAGCAACTCCTCCTCCTGCTGGGGGTAAACCCCAACCCCATCGACTATGTCGCCAGCGATCACGAGGTACTTGACCCTGCCCGCCAGCTCCCGCTGCTTCGCGTTGCCCACCCCACCTCGCAGCCAATTCACAAACCTCATGAACGCATCCTCTAGGAACATCTCGCTCCCGACGTGCAGGTCCGATATCAGCGCCGCACAGACAGGGTCCTCAGCGCGGGAGAACTCGTGTGTGGTGGGCAAGTCAGGCCAGACGATGTCTCTAACGAACAACCTGGGGGCGCGGTCTCCGCTCCGCACATCCCCCACGATCCCGACTACCTCATCCACGACCACCTCTGCCGCTTTTCGCATGAGCTCCCTCCGGCCCTTGAAGACCCACGCCGACGCCCGACCGTTCAAATCCTCTATTTCTAAAACTACGTGCCCCCCAGAGGTCTCCCGCTTATCTGAGACCATCCCGATTACTTTCACCAATGCCCTATCATCGAATCTCCTCAGATTGCTGATCGGGATCGCATCGTGAAAGTCGACGCGCTTCCGGAGGATGCTGCTCAAGCGCTCATAACGATCCTTAAACACGTTCACAAAGTCCTTCAGCTCCCCTTCCGTGTAGCTCCGCCCGGTGACATCCTTAAGCACCTTGACGCGGGGCTCGAACTCACCAGCCCTCGGTTTGAATTTGGTGCGGGTGAGCTCGGGTAATTTTTCTGTAATTTCTCTCGCTCCGGGTGCCTCCCCCGCTTCAGGCAGGCTCGGTTTGGGTGGATGAACCGTGGGCACGGCCCCTGTTTTAGCGCTCTCTCCCTCGAGAATTTTTGTAATGAGATCAGCCGTTACCAGAAAGGGCCTGCTTTCCATTTCTCTAAGGTTAACTAGCACTCGCGCGGCCACGGACTCTGTGTCCTCCCGCCTGCGTAGCGTGTCAAGCGCGTCCGACGTCAGTTGCATGTCTGCTTCCATAAATTTGCGAATCAAAGAAGCGTCGTCCATGGAAATCTCCTACGCGAACGTCAGTTGACGCGGAAGGGAGAGCGCCTCGATGTTGCCGATGGGATGCTCTTCCTGAACTGCCGCCCTCGCTTGAATCGGCGGGATACTCAGCGTTATCTCTTTGGTCCGCCCGTAGCGACCCTTGCTGATAATCTGGGCGTTGATGATCCCGAGCATGTCGAGCTCAGAAATCAGGTCACTGACACGGCGCTGCGTTAGCACGTCCAACCCGCCCTGCCGACATAGCGCGCGATAGACGGTGTACACGTCACCCGTCACTATCTTGCGCGAGTTCCTCTCCGTCAAAAGCACGACACTGAAGAGCACCAATTTCGACTGCGATGGCAACGTTCGAACGACCTCCACCATCTTGTCCTGCTCCATCTTCTCGAAAGCCCGCCTGACATGGGTCACGGTGACCATCTCCACGTCCTCACGCTCGGCCAGCTCGCCAGCGATGCGAAGCAGGTCGAGGGCCCGCCTGGCGTCACCGTGTTCCCTCGCCGCGTGGGCCGCGCAGAGTGAGATCACGCCGTTGCCTAGCACGCCGTCAATGTAGCTCATCTCCGCTCGCTTCCCTAATATGTCCTTGAGCTGAAGCGCGTTGTAGGGGGGGAAAACTATCTCTTCCTCGCTGAGGCTGCTCCGAACGCGGGGGTCCAAGTAACTCATGAAGTTCAGATCGTTGGAGATGCCCACGATGCTCACCTTCGCCTTCATCAGGTCGGAATTCATGCGGGTCAGATTGTAGAGAACTTCATCACCGCTCTTCAGCACGAGCCTATCAATTTCGTCCAGTACGATCACCGCGAGCTGTGGGTCGTGGTCGAGCGCCCTGAAGAAACATCTGTAGACTTCATCTGTCGGCCAGCCCGTCATCGGAACGCTTTCAGCAAAACCGAGAGAACTTGCATATCCCGCACTGTAGCGCTTCTCGAGTTTCTCCAGGAAAATGTTTGCCAGCGTCGCGAGAATTCGGTACTTGGTGTTGACGACCTCGCAGTTCAGGTAAACCACTTCTACCCTGCGCGGCGCACGATCGGCGACGCGTTCGAGCTCTTTCGACACGTGCTTCACGCTAGCCGTCTTCCCCGTCCCCGTCTTGCCGTAGATGAATAGGTTCGACGGCGTCTCCCCTCTTAGGGGGGCCACAAGTATCCGCGCGAGCTGATGAATCTGCTCACCCCTGTGTGGTAGTTCCTCGGGTGTGTAGCTCGGTCGCAGATACTCCCGGTTTTTGAATATTGGCCTCGTCTCCAACAACATGTCGAACAGGCCTTCCGAACTCCTCATTTTTACCTACCTCCTCTCCTGCCTTCTCAAGGGACTCATTCAACCGCTTGCCCCACATGTCGAGTGTCACGGCCAAGCGATTGATCAGGAACCGCTCTTGGGGCGGTAGGGGATCGGCCCCCTCTGGGGAAAGTGCAAACCGAAGCAGCTTTGGAATCCTGACCTCCATCAGAGTTGAGACTTGGGTCCGAATCTCCTCGACTTTCTTATGCTCTCCAGCCGCCCGTGCAAATGCTATCTCTTGAGCGACCGATGAATAGAAATCACCTGGAAGGGGCGTGAGCTCAAATTCACGCTCCTCCGCCAAGAGGAGCTTCCGGAGTTCCACTAGCGTGAGTTTCTGGAGGGGCTCCGCGAACCCGTGACGCTCGAGGACCGCAGCCTCCCACGCCTCAAGCTCCGTTTCCTCCCCCTCCGCCAGCGGGCCCAGCTGCCTGCCCACCAACTTCATCGCTGGTAAATCCTTAAGGATTCGAACGCGTTTCATTTATTTCACCGCCCGTGCGACCATACCCGGCTTCGGCTCGTACAGGTGCCCCCTTATTTTCTCTTGGTCGATCAGCTCTTCCACGAACTTTGGTCTGATACCCTCCGACTCGGCGATGCGTTTTATCTCCTCGACCGGCGCCGCCCCGCCGTACTCTCCCTCGAGCCGCTCAATTATCTCCAGCACGTGGCGGATGTTATCGCGCTGGGATTTGGGCTTGCCCGTCATGAGCACGTCGATATCCAGTTTTCCCGTCTCGGTGTCGATTCCAGCCTCCTGCAAGGAGCGCTTGATGAGATTGATTGCTCGATTTGCATCCTCAATCGTCACGTGATCGCTCAGCCTCATTCGGGCGTTCGCCTTCGACAGCCGCACGATGGCCTCAAGCTGCCTCACCGTGATCGGGAGCGGTGCCTCGCCTCGCTCGGCCACCCTCCTCCAATCAACGAAGAAATCTTCAATTGTCTTCATGGCCTCCTTGTCATCAAATTTCGGATCGAGGTTCTGGCGCGCGTAGATGATGATTTTACGCAGGAAATCCAAGTCGAGGGGCGGCTTGACCACCTTCGTGGGGGCGCGGTGTAGTTCTAGAATGTAGTGGGCCATGGTCCGATCTTGGTCGGCGCGTGGTTCGTCGCGCATGATAAAAACCAAGTCGAATCTTGAGAGGATCACGGGATCTAGGGGGACTTGCTGTGCGATTGTGAGGTTCTTCTCAAATCTGCCGTATTTTGGGTTGGCTGCCGCGAGCACAGCGGTGCGAGTGTTGAGAGTTGCGATGATGCCCGCCTTGGCCACGCTGATCGTCTGCTGCTCCAACGATTCTAAAATTGCGTTCGAATCCTCTGATCTCATTTTCTCGAACTCGTCGATGCTGGCCAAACCGCCGTCTGCTATCACAAGGGCCCCAGCCTCGAGGGTCCACCCACCACTTATCTCATCGCGGACTGCCGCAGCCGTAAGGCCGGCACCCGTGGCCTTCATACCGGAGGTGTAAAGACCGCGAGGGGCAACGTTCGCGGCCCATTTCAGGATTTGACTCTTCGCAACACCCGGGTCACCTGTGAGAAGAATATGGGTGTCGCCTCGAATTCTCGTTCCATCGTGCAAATCAATTGCCTCGCAGCCGAATAGCTGTAGCGCAACCGCCTCCTTGATCGCGTCATACCCATAGATGCTCGGAGCAATTGACTGGATGATCTTGTTTCTGATCCAAGGGTCCTTCGCAAGCTCCTTAATTTGGGCCTTGTCCTCTGGGGTCAGCTCGGCCTCCTCGACACCCTTCTGCAGGACCTCGATGTGGCTGATGAATAATATCTTCCGAAACGTCTTCTTGCGCTCCTGGCGCCTGCCCTCCTGAAAGACGCGCAGCACGCCCGTCAACATCACATGGTTCCCCGGCACCGCCTTGTCGACAAAATCATCCCTGACTATGCCATCTAACCTTCGGGGCATCCGGCCGCCGCGCAGCTTCTCGGGGGGCTCCTGTATGCACATGCTCTGCCAGTCGCGGAACTCCGAGCTCTCTATCACGAGGTCGAACGGGCCCTTCTTGCCGCAGTTGGGATTTTCACACACAAGAGGCTCCCTGAATAACTCACCAACCTGAAGTACCTTATTTTTCTCGCCACAACGCCTGCATTTGAATACCGCCTCCGTCGCCTCAGGCTTCACCTCGCCCGACCGCGTCAGGATCCCCTCGACCTGGATGAACTTGCCCACGTGCCCAGCGCGAATCTTGCGGATTTCTACGGACTTATCGAGTCCCATCACTCGCAAGCGCATTCCGGGAAGCTTCGTTATCCCTCCCAAAATTTCGTCTGCCGTGTCGAGGAAATCTACTGGATTATCGAGCAAGCTTTTTGCGAGCTCCATGTCAAACTCTAGGAGCTGGTCGAACGCAATGAGGAGCGACTTCCGCCCTTCCCTCGCTATCCTGCGTAGCTCCTTGAGGATCTCCCTGCGGTGCAGGAACTCCTCTAGCCTCTCTTTAGCCTTAGGCTCCAAAATTTCTCACCCCAACCGACAGCGGTGAAATGAAGAGGTCGTGAAACGTATTTAGGGAGTGTGGTGAAAATTTTGAACTTTGAGCTTAAAGTCTGAGAAACTTTTGCGCACAGCCTAAAACTATCTATGTCACAATTTTTCACCTCCAGAAAACCGGACGAACTGGCGCAAAACGGTGAATTTGGTGCTTTTATTCGAATATGCACTTTTGTCCCCCCAATAAAACCTAAAAGGAGATTTTTTGAAGTCATTTTGGGGGAGAGGTCACCGAAAGTATTCCCAATCTCAAATTCCCGGGTTTACACAGTTTATTTTCAAAATAGCTCGAAAAAGGCAGATTTTCTTCAAAACGTCGTTATATTTTCCGAGTTCGAGTGGAAACAGTCGAAAACAGTGGAAACATAGGTCTAAAAGCTTCGAGTTCTGGGTCAAGTTCCAATTTTAAATTGGGAGAGACTTTTTGTGACTAGGGTATTTTCACGTATTCATAGGCTTCAATAGCCGACTCAAAGCAGTAATGAACCCGCTGATAATCGCGCCTGAACTTGGCCACATCGGCTGCGACGCGCTCGGTCTCCTCTCCATCGATAATCACTCGCTTAATGAACTCCGCTATCTCCTCCATCTCGTGCTCCTTCATGCCGAGCCGCGTCACCTCGGAGGTCCCCAGCCTTATCCCGCCTGGATTTTTATAGTGTCGCCCCTCGCGGATGTCCCAGGGTAGCAGGTTGCGGTTTAGCACGATGTTGGCCTTCTCGAGTCGCTGCTCCAAAGCCCCCCCGTCCCCGTACTTGGTGATGTCGACGACGATCGTGTGCGAGGCCGTGAAGCCCAAATCCGGGCACAGGACCGCCAGTCCCCGGTCATAAAGTGCCTTCCCTATGGCCTTTGCGTTTTTCACTATCTGTGCGGTGTACTCCTTCCCGAACTCCAACATCTCTGCAAGCACTACGGCTACACCGGCGACCGCATGCAGGTGGTGGTTGCTCACGACTCCCGGAAACACGGCTTTGTTTATGGGCTCCGCCAGCTCCTTCGTGCACAATATCATGCCGTGCTGAGGCCCCGGGAGGGTTTTGTGGGTGCTGCAAGTCATGACCTCTGCCCCCTCACGTAGGGGATCCTGGAACTGCCCGCCCGCGATCAACCCCGCGACGTGGGCGGCATCGTACAAAATGCGCGCTCCATGTTCACGTGCAAACTTGCTCAGCTCCTTGACGGGGTGTGGGAAGAGGAAAACACTTCCCCCAAAGGTTAGGAGCTTGGGCTTGACCTCGGCAATCTTCTTCATCGCAGCGTCCACATCTATATTCATGCGCTTTTCGTCGAGGGGGAGGTATTCTATCTCCAGCCCATGGACTGCCCCGGCCGTCCCCCCGAACTTTTTCTTCCCCATGCTGATATGGCCACCCGAAGCGATCGAGAGGCACATCATGGTATCCCCGGGCTCCGTGAGGGCCGTGTAGGTCGCGAGGTTTGCAGTGAGCCCTGAAACCGGCTGCACATTCGCGTGCTCGGCTTTGAAGAGTTTACGGGCCAGCTCCATGGCGAGCAGCTCGACCTGGTCGATGAAAATGCACCCTGCGTAGACCCGCTCCCCCGGCCAGCCTTCAGCGTACCTATTCCCGAAATCTGTAGTGAGCGCCTCCCGAACCGCCGGGGAGGGGACGTTCTCGCTAGCTATCAGCGGTAAAACTGTCTTAAACCACTCGTGATGCTTTTGTAACAGTCCCAATGTCCGATCGTATGCTTCTTTCGGGCGCATTTATCTCCTCTCTACGCTCCGCTATATCTCACTCACACACACATTGATTTAAGGTGTTTAGTAACACGCAATTAGACCCATCCCCTTCCTTTCATCGTGTCAAGCAGGCGGGTCGCTGCCAGAGCCAAAGAGGCTTTCCTGAGCGATATTTTCTCCTTGGACGAGTATTCCAAGACCTCTTCAAATACATCGAGGAGCGTTTCTTTTATCGTTGCATAGGTCTCTTTCCGCTTCGTCCTGCTCCCAGACTTCCCCTTCCGCCACTCGTCGTAACTGGCGACCACTCCGCCAGCATTGGTGAGGATGTCGGGCACCAGGGTTACGCCTTTTTGTGCAAGGATTTCATCGGCCTCTCTTGTGGTGGGGGCATTGGCACCCTCGATAATAAGTTTGGCCTTGATATCTCCCGCGTTCTCCTTTGTTATCACCCCGCCAATCGACGCTGGGATTAGGAGGTCCACATCTAGTCCGAGCAGTTCCCGGTTGCTCAGGTGCTTCCCACCGTAACCATCAACGCTACCGAGCTCCTTTTTGTATTTTTTGAGCTCCTCCACGTCAATACCTTCTCGGTGCCTCGTTCCCCCCCTACTATCCGTGACGGCTACAATTTTTGCCCCCTTCTCGGCTAGAAAAGTACTTGCCCAAGAGCCCACGTTTCCGAATCCATGTACTCCAACACTAATGTCTGAGGGCTCCTTGCCCACGAACTCGCGTGCGGCACGTTCGGCGACGACCGCAACACCATAGCCTGTCGCCTCCTCCCTTCCCGGTAAACCACCAATGCCAACTGGTTTGCCAGTTACTGACTCCCTGATGTGGGTCTCCCCGAAGATCACGGCCATCTCTCGAGGACCAGTTCCTAGGTCTGGGGCAGGAACATAGTTGCCTGAGACAAGCTCATACCTGATCTCATGGGCAAATCCTTCCATAAGCGTCTCCTTTGCCTCTGGGGGAAGCCTGCTATCTGCAACGATCCCTGCTTTTCCACCCCCAAAGGGTAGATCCATCAGCGCGTTCTTGTAGGTCATTATCTCCGCGAGCCGAATGGTTTCCTCGAGGGTTACATCGCTTGACATCCTTACTCCACCCTTGCAGGGCGGGCCGCGGGCTGCATTATGGTAGACCACGTAAGCGTGAACAACCTCGTACCCTGGCGGAAGGTGCCTGCGAATCTTGAAGTCGATCACTCGGTCGGGCTCACTGAGCAGCATGAGAGCTTTTTCGTTCATGCCAACGAGGCGCACGATCTCCCGATCGAGTAGCATTACATCATCAATTCACAACGACTTCCTAAATCTATAAAATTACCTATACTTCGCCGGAACTTCGCGTGGGCGCTCTGAAACCCTAATTGCTTCTTCAGGATCTTTGAGGATGTGCCCGGTCGCCACGCAGACCACGCACTCATCCCGTTTGATAGCCCCCCCGCGCACGAGCTTTTTCAGCCCTGCGATCGTGGATGCGCTGGCGGGCTCCACCCCTATCCCCTCTAAGCGTGCCATCAACTTTTGGGCCTTGATGATTTCTTTGTCGCTGACCGCCTCTGCCGTGCCCTTTGATCTCCGAATTGCCCGAATCGCTTTCGGACCGTTCACGGGGTTACCTATGCGAATCGCTGTGGCTATCGTCTCGGGTTTTTTGACCGGCTCGAATTTGTCAAGTCCCCCCTTGATAGCGTCAACAATCGGCTTCGCTCCTTCAGCCTGAATTCCCACCATCACGGGTATTCCCCTCGTCAGCCCGACCGCGTCGAACTCGAGGAATCCCTTGTAAATCGCCCATATGTTGGCGCAGTTCCCCATGGGGACCACCACGCGGTCTGGCACCTTCCACCCGAGCTGATCGGCGATTTCGAACCCTATCGATTTCTGGCCCTGAAGCCTGAACGGGTTTAGGGAGTTTAAGAGGTAGATGTCCTTTTGCTCTTCGCATATCTTGCGCACCATCGCCAGTGCTTGGTCGAAATTTCCCTTGATTGCGATCGTGCGAGCACCGTAAACCAGTGTCTGGGCGAGCTTACCGAGCGCCACCTTGCCGCGAGGAAGTAGGACCACACACCTCAACCCAGCCTTAGCCGCGTATGCTGCGAGTGAAGCTGAAGTGTTTCCTGTCGAGGCGCACGCGACGGTCTTCGCCCCAAGCTCAAGGGCCTTCGTGACACCAACCGTCATCCCCCGGTCCTTGAAGGAGCCCGTTGGGTTGCCTCCCTCAAATTTCACGTAGAGCTCCAAGACCCCGACCTCGCGGGCGAGGCGGTCGCAGCGGTAGAGGGGCGTTCCCCCCTCACTCAGGCTAACGATTTTCGATTTATCTAAGATCGGCATGAATGTGCGATACTTCCAGACGCTTGGCGGCTCGGTCCTCAAGAGCCTGCGATCGAGCTTCCGCTTCAGCTCGCTTGGCTCGAACTCGACCTCAAGCAGGCCTCCGCATTTTGGGCACGTGTAAAATCTCTGATGGATCTTGAACTTGCTGCCGCACTCGATGCACTCCAGCCGCAAGTCTAGCCCCCGAGCGTTCGATGGATGTCTATCAGATCTCTGAGCAATGAGCTTGAGGTCTCTCTCGGGCCCGCCCCGAAACCCGTAATCGAGATTTCCCGCGCCAAATCGAGCTCGAAGGTTACGGCGTTCAGGGTGCCACCAACGGCGAGTGGGTGCCCAAGGGGAACGAGCTTCGGTCCCACCTCGAGCGAGCCACGTTTCGCAACCCCGATTAGCTTTATCGTGTGCCCTGCCTCCCGAGCCAGTCGAATCGCCTCGGGACGAACTCGCGTGATGCCCGCTATCTTGACATCCTTGAGCCTCGCGTTCATTCCCAGCAGGGAGTTCGCTAGAATCGTGATCTTGCACGCGGTGTCGATGCCCTCGATGTCGAGCGTCGGGTCCTTCTCGGCTACCCCCAGCTCCTGGGCCTCCCGGAGGACGACTTCGAAGGGGGCGCCCTCCGTGCTCATGCGCGTGAGGATGTAGTTCGTGGTCCCGTTGAGCACGCCTCGGATCTCACGGATCTCGTTCCCGGCCAACAGCTCCCTCGCGAGCCCCACCACCGGCACAGCTCCACCCACCGAAGCGGAATACCTGAACTCCACGCCGCATCGCCTAGCCAGCGAGTCGAGTTCCTTAAAAGCGACTACGAGGGGGCCCTTGTTCGAGGTTATTACATGCTTCCCTGCCCGCATCGCGCGCTTGATATGAGTCAGGCCGGGCTCTCCCGTCTTGATGTTGGTTGGCGTAAGCTCGTAAACGACATCGGCCTCGACCCCCTCGATCACCCGATGGGCGAGCTTGCCCCGCTTCCCGCCTTTGTATGCAGCCACCGTTCCCGCTTTTCCGGCGACCTTGAGCAGCCTAGTTAAATTGAGCCCCTTCTCATCGACCGCGGCGCCGAACTCGTCGACGATTGCAACCACGCGCGGGATCAAACCGTAGCTCTTGCGCAGGAAACTCGCCTTTTGGATGAGCACGCGGCTAAGGCCCCTGCCCAAATTTCCGAATCCTATTAACACTACGCGCATCTACTCAGCCTCAAGCGAAGTTATCATGAGCAATTTTTTCCTGTCGGCGATGCGCTGCAGGTTGGAAAGGGCTAGGTTCACGCGCCTCTCACCGTCCGCCGTGATCGTCATTCGGGCAGCCGATTCCTGTCCTGGCTCACCCATCGCGAGACTTAAGTCGAAAACCCTCACACCCTTGAGGGCGTTTAGGCGATCGATGGTGTCCCTAATGTCGGTGTGAATGATGTGACCCACCAACAAAGCCGTTGCCCTCACGGCGCCTTCGCGCTCACCGAGCTGGGTGACCCGTACCCCCCTCGCCCGAAGTGCCGCCAGAATTCGGTTAAGCCTCGCCCGTTCACCGACCTCGAAGACCAACATGACGGGTACCCGCCCTAGCGGCGTCTTTCGCTCGCGCTGGTGCATGATGCTTTGGATGTTTCCCCCCAAGCGTGAGATCGGCTCGAGCGCCTTGAGGAGCTGCCCGGGGACATCCTCGAGCTCCATCACGATTCTTACAAGCAATTCCTCACCCTCTCTCGATTACCTGAACCGTTGGCGTAAAAGCCCCCTGTTTCAAATGAGGAGGAATCGCCTTAAATATTGCTTCAGGCATTGCTTCGGGACGATTGAATCTTAGCGGCTCAGGTAAGACGATCAAAGCTGGAGCAATTTATCCATGAGTTTGTAGCCCTCCAAAATGCCAAATGATCCCCTCTTAGCTGAAAATTCATCAAAGGATTTCACCGCATCTTTCTGATCCCTCGTCGAGTAAATCGCGAACGGTACGTGGTCTGGGACGTGGATCCTAACCTTTATCGGCGTTAAATGGTCGGCCAGAATTGAGATAGCGTATTCATCTTTTAACCCATCCAATATTTTTCCAAGCAGACGAGAATCGATATTTTCAATCGCTTCGATTTTCCTCTCGACATCGCCCGCGTGTCCAGCTTCATCCGGCGCCTCTACGTGAATGAAAACCAAGTCATGATTCTTCAAAGCCTTCAGCCCAAACTTGGCCTTATTTTCATAGTTCGTGTCGTAGTAGCCGGTGGCCCCTGGAACCTCGAGCTTACTCATGCCAGCGCATACCCCTATGCCTTTAACTAAATTTACGGCCGATACGATGGCTCCTTTAATCCCATATTTTTCAACCAAGGTTTCCATCCTCGGCTTTTTCCCCTGGCCCCATACCCAGATCATGTTGGCAGGCTTCATCCTCCTTTTTACCCTAGCGATGTTTGTCGGGTGATTTGAGAGGATTTGTTTTGAACCCAGAATCATTCCATTCAAAATTTTGGCAACTTCGCTGTTCTTCGGCTTAACCAGGTGCTCGCTGAGTCTTTCGCCGACGATTTCATGGGGCGGCGCAGTCTTGAGTTTATCCGAGCCCCTCGACGCATTCCTCATTACAAACAGATGGCGGTAGCCAACGCCCGCGTAGAAATCGCCCAAACGCCCATAAGCCCCTTTCACCGCTCTTATCAATTCCCGAGCTTCCCCGGTAGTTATGTGGCCGGCGCTGTAGTCCGCTATTATCCCCCTCTCCTCCGTTATCAGGTTACATCTGAAGGCGAGGTCCTCTTTCCCCAACTCAACGCCCGTGCCAGCGGCCTCCAAGGGGCCCCTGCCAGTGTGATACTTCCTCGGATTGTAGCCCAGTATGGACATTATCGCGATATCGGAATCCGGCTGCATTCCTCTCGGGACGGTTTTCAGCAGCCCATTCTTACCGTGGGAGGCAATCCAGTCCATATTAGGCTTATCTGCGACCTGCAAGGGGGTTTTCCCTCCGAGTTCCTCCAAGGGGTAGTCCGCCATCCCATCCCCAACGACTATGATAAATTTCATTTGCTCGCCCTAGATTGATTATCTCAAATACTATTTTTGATTTTGTAAACTCCCCAGTTTACACATTGAGTGATTTATTCAAAATAAACAGCCCCTATCCTAAGGCAGGCAAGAGGTCAGATCATTTAGGCTTCCTCAATGGATTGGGTGCGGGTGCCCCCATACTTACACAGCGGAAAGCTGCCTTGGAATCTTAACAATTACTCGTTTCTTTTCTACTTCTATCATCATCCTCTGTTTGTCTATGGAAGCAGGTATCGCGACAGTACAGAAGTATCCTTTATTCAGTTTGGGAGACACAGCATAGATTTCTACAGACTCTGGATAGAATTTTACTCTAACGTTGCCCTTGCTTTCCACTCCTTCAGCATTGAGTGTTATCGTCACCTCTCTGATGTCAACGGACACATTGTACTCGGGTATTACTCTTTCTTTGACTTTGGGCAGAGCCATCTTTTCCGGAACCTCTACCGGTATTTTTACGGCGCGTTTTTCTTTGGTTGGAAGGGTGATTTTCTTCTTTTCTAGGGATACTTTCTCCCATCTACCACTTGGGCCAAAGCGTCTCACATCTATCTTCGGGGGGTTAACCCCATCACTGGAAATGGCGATACTCAACCCACTTCTTCTTTCCACTCTCCCCGGTCTTCTAACAATGAATTCCGGCATTCTTGCCGGTCTTTTGGGTGCTTCAAACTCCTTTTCCATCTCCTCCAAGTCCTTGAAAAACCGTTTCGTCAATCGCCTGAAGAACTCGTCGAACGGGTCTTGCGCCATTTTTATCTGCCTCATTATTGACTCTTGCTGAACTCTTATAAATTTGAGGCGTCCGCGCTCGGCAATTATTCCTCTGCTAGCTCCTCATAGGGTGCCACTTCTGAATAGATGCACTCGCCATTCGAGTAGTAGTCGCACTCCGGACAGCACTCGTTCCGGTTCTCGCACTCATCATACATGTAGCACTTAAAACAGCACTTCGGCATTTTCTCCTCCGAGAATTTCGTTTTGATATGAGAAAACCCGCTTATTTAAGGCTTTCGAAGATTTTGGGAAAGTTATTTATGGAGGTTAAGCTAATTTTTTCACGCGCCGAGAGAGCAAACCGGAAGAGCCTCTAGAATCGATCTTGGTGGATCCCACTGGATAGGTGCCTTATAGAGCTAGGCCAGTTCGAAAGGGCACCTGAACAGCAGGCTGTCTAGGTTGATTCAAACGTGCTCGAAGGGTTGTGGCGTGGAGAACTCGCAAGGGAAATCCGCACGGTCTGTGAATGATCGGAGCGATGTGGTTCGGCGGGCTGCCCAAAAAGTGGTTCGGACGGGCTACGTCATCTACAATCATCGAGTGGTCCGCGGCTCTTATCTCGGCGCGCCTTTTGATAAAATGTGGTGCGTGTGTGAATGTAATCCGCGAATTTGACCCCTGGGGCGATCCCCTTTGTACCTGCCCGAAAAAATATGGGTTCAATTCCTACACCGGCTGCGCGTACCGATGTGTCTACTGTTACATCACCCCCTATATCCCGCGAGCTTTCGAATGTCGAGTGAAAAAAAATTTGATCGCACGAGTCAAACGCGATCTCCGGCAGATGGACACGCGCCGGGTCATTAGCATGTCCAACAGCTCCGACCCCTACCCACCGATCGAGGCGAAGCTCAAGCTGACCCGCGCCTGCCTCGAACTCTTCCTGGGTGAGGGCTGCCGGGTGCAGGTGATAACGAAATCTGGCCTCGTTACCCGCGATGTCGACTTACTCTCGCGGCTGCCCTCGGTGGTCAGCTTCACTATAACTACCCTCAAAAGGGATTTGGGCCGAAAACTCGAACCGCGAGCGCCTTCGCCCGAACGAAGATTAACGGCAATGAGGAAACTCTCGGATGCTGGCGTGCCCGTGAGCTTGCGCCTCGACCCGATCATCCCCGGCCTAAACGACACTGAGATCGAACAAATCGTTAAAGCTGCTGATGCTAATGGTGCCAAACATGTAACTTCATCGACATTCAAACCCCGCCCCGATAGCTGGCATCGCGTTCGGCGGGTTTTCCCCAAAGCCACCGCCAAGCTCGCGCCGCTGTACTTCGAGCGTGGCGAACAACATCACAACAGCTGGTACTTGCCGCGCGAACTCAGGCTCGATCTCATGGGGCAGGTCAAAAGAGCGTGTGATGAAAATGGTCTGACCTTCGCCTCCTGCCGCGAGGGGCTGCGGGAGCTGACGACCGGTGCGAGCTGCGATGGGAGTCATTTAATTTCAAGTTGATTTATTTCAAGACTTCGCCCGTCTTCGAGTACCAAAGATAAAGATCTAGCTCGCCAAGTGCGAGCCCGAGCTTCCGCGCGAGCTCCTCTAGCTTTCTCTCTATCTCCAGATATCGTCCACGCGCTAGCGAGCGGGGTAATCCATCGATCAATCCATGTTCGTGCAGCATGCTGAGCACGTGCCGGTCTAAAATTGCCACGTCACTGAATCCCACGTTGCGCAGAAAATGGCTCGATTCCTTATAGCCTACACCCTTCACGTTCTCGGCTAGCCACCCACGAGCCTGCCGCGCACCCGTGAATCTTTCGATGATACCCTTTATGTCGTGAAACTTGCGTGCCTCGACGATGAAACATGCCCGGGTGTTCGGAAATCGATGCCCCGCAGCCTTTAGCCTGTGCCTGAGCTCCTCGAGCGGGAGCGTCAAAAATCCCCCGCTGCCTAGCTCGCGCTGAATCTTCATCCCCAGCCCCGCGGTCGAGTTCGCGGTCAGGATGCAGAAGCAAAGCTCCGAGAACCATTCCTCGCTGCCCTTGCGGCCGAGACCCTTGAACTCTCGAATTCTCCGAGCTATGAGTTTGCCTACCTTGCCTCGCCTCAGCTCATTTACCTTGCCCACTAAATCCGCGCTCACTAACTTGCCCCAACTTTATGATGACACAAACTGTTTAATGCATTGCTCAGGCTAGGCGATCGCGAGCTTCGTCTGGACTGGAGCGAGCTGCCACGGGCGGGCGTACTTCACCAACCCGCGTGCCACCCTTGAAGATTGTACCCACTCAAACGCTCGCGCGTCAGCCGGGCTGGAATCAAGCACGGAAAACTCTGCCACTTTATCTGGGGCAATGGGGACTGAAACCAAGCCCGACTCCGGGTTGAGGCTCATCGGCGCCAGCAATAGGCCTCGTCTCACCCGAAGCTCAGAAAGGAGGCAGGTGTCCGTCCCTTGCTTTATCTCAAGGGGGGAAGAAGCGCCATCGATGTGGATGCACGAACGGCGCTCGGTTAAATAGCTCGCGATATAACTCGTCAGTCTCATCTGCAGGTCTGTCAGCGTGTCGCCGTCCCCCGCCCAAGCTTCGTCGGGGATGGCTTCGAGGGGTATCAACAAGTCAAACCCAAGTCGGCCGGAGTACTTGACCCACGGCTCGGAAACACCATCATCTGCCAGTGCCTCAATCACCAAAGCCGTCACTGTCCTGGCGAACTTCAGCCCTCCACGCCTCGCCCACACGGTCCATACCAAGTCGTGCCCCAGCGGGCGAGAGTAGTCCTGACTGGGATAACGCCAGTAGGAGCAGTAGAATGCCGTCGCCCCCGAGGACAAAGCCCGGTCGAATGCCGCAGCTGAGTCCAAGACGAGGGGGTACTCGCTGAGGTGACGCTGTAAGCCTTTAATGCGGGCATTGTAGAAAGCGCATTCCCGATCGCCACTGCCACCACTAGCACGCGCGAAATCCAAGATCGTTTGTCTCACGTCCAGGCGCCTGTAGTAGTCCATCTTCCTCCCTCAAACGAGCGATTGGGGGGATTTTTTAAGCCACTTTAGGGGAGAGAGGTCACCGAAAATATTGATACTATTGTAGCAGTACCTTTGCTCTCAACTGAGCTAAGTGAGGCTCGAGCTTGTGCGAGAACTCCTGCTCATCAGTCCAGTCAATGGCAATAAGTTCTTCTGCCGCGCGCAGAACGTGCCGCGCCCGTTCGGCGAGCTCGGGGGCGAGCTCCCCCTGCCTGAGCGCGACCGAGAGTTCCTCAATTTCGGCGGCAAGCCCCACCCGCTCCCGTCCGATTGCGAGGGAAGCGAGTGTTTCCTCCATCGCGCGGGCCCTGACCTCGGCGGGTAGGATGGCGTCGAAGCTGTGGAGCTCGAGGGGCTGCCATCGGGGGTCCGAGAAGAATGCCTCGATGCGGGCGGCTGCCGCCTTCGGGACGGCTATGACGCTCTTCCCAAGCTTAACGTGGGGGATCCTCCCGAGCAGGCCCTGTGCAACGTGGGTGTAGGTCTTCGTGGAACCATCCTTCAGCTCTCGCTTCGTGGAGCTTGAATACCCAAAGAACCTGCGGTAAAAAAGCGTCTTGCGGGTGCTGGTAAACTTAACATCAAAGCTGAAGACCCTTGCAAGAGTCGCTTTTTCTCGCTCCTCCACATGACCTACCCCTTGATTTCCTGTCGAACTTTATTTAATATATTCTGTCTTTTTATGATACTATTGTAACATACTATATTTATTAATTAATAGCGTTTTCAAGTTTTTGCTTTTTCTTTTGTAGACTAAAACCAACTTTTTCCTGAAATGTGGCAAGTCTGCGCCTCCCCTCAATATCCAGGCACCAGTACCTGTCAGCAGGATAAATGATCGATTTTATCCCCTCTTTCTCCAACAGTTCCTTCAGTTGTTCTAGCCCACGTTTATTGGCAGAAGTTACGCGTACATTTCGCCTTTTTTCTCTCCACGGTTTACTTCTGAACCTTATCCTTATCGTTGCCTCGCCATCGAAAAAACCACGAAGAAAACCAGTTCGAAATTCTCGATTAACAAAGGCTATTTCTGGGAGTTTCCATGAATATGAACCAGTTACGACCCCCCATTTGTTTGCAAAGTCAGTCACCAACCTCTTTCTGTAAAGCGGAACAATAAATGTCTTATACGGCAGCCCTTTGTATTGTTTTCGCTTCGTTTCATAGATTTTTACTTCTTTTTCTACACAAGAGGAAAGATAAGCCCTAAGCTTCTCTGCAAATTCTCTTTCGGGTGTTTCAAGCTGAATTTGGTAGTTTCCATGTCTAGCATCTAAGTAAATACCCCCATCTGCGCACAACGCTCCACACACGTAGCCGACCGCAAACAAAGTACCAACTGCTCAATCTCAATTTCTTTTTTAGCGGCTTTGCGGGAGAGAGGGCACCGAAAGTATTCACCATTTTTCCCAGTTTAAGAGCTGAAATGGGGACTGTAGGATAGAAGGAGAAAGGCCTCGAGTGGAAATCAAGGGCATATGGTTTGACGGGCGGTTAATTGTCCACGAAAGCTTTTAGCCGTTTGACGCGTTTCTTCGAGTGGTGGCAGGAATGGAGGAGAGGTTCGACCTCATCGCGCGCGGCACCACCGAGATCATCACGGAAGCCGAGCTACGCGAGCTTTTGAAGAAGGAAAGGCCAGCCGCTTACTGTGGCTATGAGCCTTCGGGCAAGATTCACTTCGGTCACGCGTTGACGGTTCAAAAGCTGGTGGACCTCCAAGCCGCTGGGGCGCGGGTCATCGTCCTGCTCGCGGACCTCCACGCCTACCTCAACGACAAGGGAACTCTCGAGGAAATCCGACGCGTAGCCGAGTACAACCGGCACTGCTTCATCGCCCTCGGGCTCGACCCCAAACGCACGGAGTTCCTGCTCGGTTCCGACTTCCAACTCAAGCCGGAGTTCTCGCTCGATGTGCTACGCATGGCCGTCGACACCACGCTGCTCCGCGCCCGCCGCAGCATGTCCGAGATAGCCCGCCACCTAAAGGATCCGGATGTCGCGCAGGTGCTCTACCCGCTCATGCAGGCGGTAGACATGGCCTACCTCGATGTGGATGTGGCGGTCGGGGGCATCGACCAGCGAAAGGTGCACATGGTCGCACGCGAGAAATTACCGGCGCTGGGTTATCGAAAGCCAGTCTGCGTGCACATTCCCTTGCTCCACGGGCTTGATGGCGCCGCCAAGATGTCATCATCGAAGGGAAACTTTATTGCAATCGACGACGGGCCGGCAACGATCGAGGAAAAAGTGAAAAAGGCATTCTGCCCGCCAAAGATCGTCAAAGATAACCCAATCATCGAGTACGCCGAGCATGTCGTCTTGCCGGCACTCGGCAGGCTTAGGGTTTCAAGAGAAGTGAAGCATGGGGGCCCGCTTGAGATAGAAGGCGCGGCCGAGCTCCGGAAGTTGTATGCAGCAGGCAAGCTACACCCCACTGATTTGAAGGCGGCGGTCGGGGCGGCGCTGGCTCAGGTGCTTGAGCCCGTCAGACGATATTTCGAGGAGCACCCGGACGCGAAGCTCGCGCGCTCCTCAGAGGTTCTTTAGGGCACATGACTTGTTATAAATATAACAATTAAAACCGCAGCCTTTTTAGGCAAGGGCGCGAAAATTAGAGATTGATCATAAAATCAAGCCAGAATCACCATCAGGCTCATTCTGGCTTTTCGAGGGCGTGGTGCCCTTGGAAGGAAAAAAACTGCAAGAATTGGTAGCCGAGCGAATCGGCAAAAAGGAGGTTAGCGTTATGAGCGATGCTATTGGTACGACTAAGTATCTCATCCACGCCAAAATAGAGACGAATGGCGTGGCGGAGCGTCCCGATGCCGTCGGGGCGATTTTTGGACAAACCGAGGGCCTGCTGGGGGATGAGCTGGATTTGCGTGAGCTGCTCAAGACCGGCAGGATAGGGCGCATCAAGGTGAACATCAGCTCAACCCAGGGAAAATCGTCGGGCGCGATAACGATACCCTCGAGTCTCGATCGGGTCGAAACGTCGATCATCGCCGCTGCACTTGAAACAATTGACCGCGTGGGGCCCTGTGAGGCAAAGATCAAGGTCGAACGAATCGAGGATGTGCGCGACGCCAAGCGGAAGTTCATCGTAGGGCGCGCCAAGGAGATCCTCGAGTCCATCGAGGAGGCCGCCCCCGAGACCCAGGAGATAGCCGAGCGGGTCAAGGAGTCCGTGCGCCTGGAGGAGATAGCCGAATACAAAGGCTTGCCCGCCGGCCCGGGAGTGCGGGAATCCGATGCGGTGATAATCGTCGAAGGGCGCGCAGATGTACTAAACTTACTTCGTGCGGGCATCCGAAATGTCATCGCCATCGAGGGGACGAGCGTGCCTAAGGCGGTGATAGAGCTGAGCAAAGACAAGAAGACGACAGCTTTCCTCGACAACGACCGAGGCGGGGACCTAATATTGAAGGAGCTGCTCCAAGTTGCCGACATTGACTTCGTCGCAAGGCCGCCTCAGAACCGCAGCGTGGAGGACCTCACACGAAAGGAGGTGATCAAGATGCTGCGGAGCAAGGTGTCCATCGGGCCCGCATCGATTAAGCTCCGAGGGAAGCCCGTGCCGGAGGCTGCGCCCGCCGCCGAAGGAGAAGGCCAAGGGCTCCGGAGACTGGAGGATGTCATCAGCGGGCTGCGCGGCACCCTGAGGGCACAACTACTCAGCGAAAAATTCGAGCAAATCGAAGAGGTTCAAGTGAGGGAGCTGAAGGAACGATTGCCTCAAGCCTCGAACGTTAAAGCCGTGGTGTTTGATGGGGTTGTGACCCAGGAGCTCGCTGGCATAGCAGCCGAACGCGGCGTGCAATACATCGTGGGAATGCGCTCACGAGTTGAAGCGGTGCCGGCAAACGTGCGCGTCCTAACCTTGGATGATCTCCGAAAATTGAGATACCGAAGGTAGCTAATCGAGCTTGTAATCCATCGTCATGGCCGCCTCGCCGTCCTCGTAATAGTAAGGGACTTCCCCCCGCTGCCGAAAGCCGAGCTTAAGGTAGAACTGTTGCGCCCCGACGTTGCTCCTTCGCACCTCCAGCCGCACGAGCTTCGCCCCATTCGCGCGGAGACGGCTGATGATGTTATCCATGAGGGCCGAGGCTATGCCCTGTCTCTGGTAGGGCGGGTCGGTGGAGATGGCTAAAATGTGGCCCGTCGCCCCCCATCGGAGCACCCCGATCACGTAGCCGACGATCTTGCCCTCGGCCTCCGCGACGAGAAAACCATCGGGGTGCATCGCGTGCAGGCGGTTTAGCAGGCTTAGCGGGTAGGGGTCCTTGAAGCACTTGTACTCTATGGTCAGAATCGCCTGCATATCATTCGACTTCACATCCCTTATCCTCACGAGCCGCTGGACCGCCATAGGATTGCCTCAACTATGTTTTAAGCGAATGGGGATAAAATCATTTGGAGATGGGATGGTCACGCCCAAGCGCCGGGGGGTTCGTTTTGAATACACCGTTGCCTACCTCTTCGAGCGCTTCGGCTTCACTTGGGACCGCTCGGGTAGCTCGCTTGGCATCGACCTCAAGATTTCGAGGGACGGACGCCTTCGCTACCTAGTAAGTTGCAAGGTATAGGGGAAAGAAATGGGCTTACTCGGTCGAATTCGCGATGCGTTTGGAATTGGCCGCCGAAACCCCCACCAAGGTTCAAACCCTTCGAGGTCGCGGGGGAACGCCGGGGCTCTTACGCCGACTTCGAGAAAGCGCTCCTTAAGTACGGTCTCATCCTGCTGATCGTCGGGAAGCGCGGCTCGGGCAAGACGGCGTTGGGGATGCAGTTCCTCGCGTGGTACAACCACTCGACCCGTAGGCGATGCTATGGGATAGGCTACGATGCCGCAAAGCTGCCGCGGTGGATCCACAAGGCAAAAGGGATTGAAGAAATCCCAAATGACTCTGTCGTGCTCGTCGATGAGGCTGCGATCCTCTTTTTCTCACGGGAATCGATGACCTCGATGAATAAGATGCTCACCAAGCTCATGACCATCGCGCGCCACAAGAACCTCAGTATGCTACTGATAACACAAAGCTCGGCCTTAATCGAGCTGAACGTGCTTCGCTTGGCAGATGTGCTCCTGCTCAAAGAGCCATCGCTGCTCCAGGCGAGATTTGAGCGAAAGGCCTTGCAAGACATCTTCAACGCGGTCGACAAGACGTTCAAGAAGCTAAGCGAGCGGGTGAACCACTTTTATGTCTACTCTGATGATTTCGAGGGGCTCGTGCGCCACAGCTTACCTAGCTTCTGGAACGATAGCATAAGCCGCGCCTTCCGAGAATTCCGCGGCAGGTAGCGTGTCGAACGTCCGACATTGGTGGCTTACGTATGCGAGTCATCTACAAGGACCTGAAGCACGGAAAAATCAAGCTCAGGGTCGAAACACTCGACGACCTCTGGCACCTCCACCACCTAGTCGAACCCAACGACATTGCGACTGCCCAAACTTGGCGCCGGGAGCGGGAGGTCAAAGGTAAGATCAGGCCGGAGCGGCTTGAGAGGCGGCGCGTAACGCTATCCATTCGCGTCGAAGGCACCCAGTTTCATAAACATGCAAACCGCCTCCGCCTGTTGGGCACGATCGTCGGAGGGCCCGATGTTGGAAAACATCACTCATTCAGCTTGGAGCCCGGCTCTACGCTCGCCATCACAAAAACTTGGCGCCCCGATCACCTCGATCGCATCAAGGAGGCCGTTCGGGCTAGCCGTCGCCCACGTGTCCTTCTTGTAGCGCTTGATGAGGTTTCGGCAGAGCTCGCGTTGGTTCGGCAGTACGGGCTGGATGAGTTGGGAATAATCTCCCATGCACGGGCTGGGAAGCGCTACGCGGTCAAGCGGGAAGCGGACGAGCGAAAGTTTTTCCATAAGCTGGCTGCTGCGATGAATGATATTATCTCGCGTGAGGGCATTCGGGCTGCAATAGTTGCGGGTCCCGGTTTCACCAAGGATGCGTTCATGGTTTTCCTGCGCGAGAAGTATCCCGAACTTGTTTCGAAAGTCAGGCGCGACGATATCAGCTCAGGGGGTAGAACCGGACTCTACGAGATCGTGCGCCGCGGGCTAGTCGAGCGGGTTTCACGAGAGGACCGTATTTCATTCGAGACATCGCTGATGGAACGGTTGATGGCTGAAATCGCGAAGGAAGGGCTTGTGACCTATGGGAAGGCTGATGTTGAGCGAGCTGCATCGCTTGGCGCCATCGAGAAGCTGCTGGTGGCAGATGAGCTGCTCCGACAACGTAAAGCCGGCGTCGAGGAAGTGCTCGAGCGGGTCCGAAGGACGCGGGGTCAAGTAATCGTGGTGAGCACCGATCACGACGGGGGGAAGCAGTTGCTGGCGCTGGGTGGCGCGGCGGCCTTGCTCAGGTTCAAGGCCTAACACCAAAAGGTTAGAGAAGCATAGGTTTACTTCAAAAGGTTATTTATACTGCACCCCACTAAATTCTGAGGTGAACCATGTCAATTCCCCCCGAGGTAGCTTGGATCGTCCCCATCGTCGTACCTTTCATAATAGGTTTACTAGTTGGTGCCGCGATCAAACGTGCTTTGAAGCTGATGATGATTATCGCCGCTCTCGTGATCGTCCTCATCGCTACGGGGGCCGTGAGCCTGACCTTTCAAGATATCTACGACAAGGCGACGAAGTTCCTGCCGAGGATAGCGGAGGAAGGCGAAGTGCTGAAAAACATTCTACCGTACTCATCAGCAGCGTTCTTGGTTGGCCTTGCCCTGGGGCTGTGGAAAGGATAGGCCTAAAGTTCATTACGGCGATAAATTAGTTCGATGGCTACAACCCCAATTCGCGGCACCCCAGCACTTCTGATCAAATCAGCTAGAGAGCGCTCGCTCATTGTCGCAGACTTGCACTTGGGCATCGAAGGGGAACTCGCGAGCAAGGGCGTCTCGCTGCCCAGCCAGATTCCAAAGGTTAAGGAACGGCTCCTAGAGCTCATCAAGAGGCGAAGGCCCGACCGCCTGATCTTCTTGGGCGACGTCAAGCACAACGTTCCCATCGCCAGCTGGCAGGAGTGGCGTGAGCTCCCCGGTTTCTTTGAGGAGCTGGCGAAGCTGGTCCGTGTTGAGGTTATCCGCGGGAACCACGACGGCGGGCTGGAGGGGATGGTGCCGCGGGAGGTAAAAATTCACGGAGCGCGGGGCATCGTGCTTGGCAAGCGAAAGCGCGTGGGACTGATGCACGGCCACACTTGGCCCTCCCCGGAAGTGCTCAACACAAAACTGCTCGCGGCAGCGCACAATCATCCGGCAGTCGAGTTTCGTGACGAGCTCGGGGGGCGAACAATAGAGCCGACCTGGCTACGCGCAAAGCTCGACGCGTCGAAGTTCCCGAAAAGGCTTCAGGAGCAAATCGAGGGCGAACCGCCGGAGCTGCTCGTGATACCAGCGTTCAGCGAGCTCGTTGGAGGCGCCGCGGTGAATCGAGGGATACCTAAAAAATTGATTGGACCGATGTTCAAGTCCGGTGTCGTAAAATTAGATGAAGCCGAGGCCTACTTGTTGGATGGCACTTTTTTGGGTAAGGTACATGATTTGAGAAAGTAAAACGATGCCTCCTCTAAAAGCTTTTATATGGGTGCAACGTTAGGCTTCGAGGGATTACACGGCGGATGTGCTCATTATTGGAGCTGGGCCTGCTGGATTATTCGCAGCACACGAGCTATCAAAAAATTCGAAGCTTTCTGTGACCGTTGTCGATTGGGGGCGGGAAATAGAGAAGCGCACCTGTCCGGCATTCGAGGATGGAAAGTGCATAGGGTGCAAGCCCTGCCACATCATGTGCGGTTTGGGAGGCGCGGGGGGCATGTCGAGCGGCATCCTAAACCTCCGCTACGATATAGGCGGCGACCTCAGCAAGCTGACCAAAAGCGTCCCGAAAGCCGAAAAACTCGTCAAAGAAGTGGATGACATTTTCGTCGAGCACGGTGCTCCTAAGGAGGTCCACGGCAAGGAGTCGGAGGAGGTAGAGGAGCTCACGAGGCGTGCAGCTGCAGCTGGCGTTCGATTTATCCCAATCGTCCAGCGCCACATAGGCAGCGAGTACCTTCCAGATATCATCAACTCGCTCAGGAACAAACTTGAAAAGCAAGGGGTAAAGTTTATGCTTAATTCAAAAATCGAGCAGATCGGAAAGGGTGAGGTCACCGTTAAGGGGAAGCGGATTCACGCGAAGTACATCCTCGCGGCGCCCGGACGGGTGGGCGCCGATTGGTTCGCTGAACAGGCACGAAACTTGGAGGTAAAGCTCACCCACGGCCCCATCGATGTCGGCGTGCGCGTGGAAGTGCCGGCGGTCGTTTACGAGCCTGTGGTCAAGGTGAATCGCGACCCGAAATTTCACATCCGCACAAAAACTTTCGATGATTTCGTTCGCACATTCTGCACAAATGCGATGGGTTGGGTCATGGAGGAGCGCTACGACGATCACGTTGGCGTGAATGGGCAGTCCCTTCGCTCGAAGAAGTCACAAAACACAAATTTCGCGCTTCTTGTCCACATAGGGCTCACACAGCCGGTCACCGACACCACGGCTTACGGGCAATCGTTAGCCTACCTCGCGACGACGATAGGCGGCGGACGCCCGCTGCTCCAACGCCTTGGCGATCTTCGTGGGGGGAGGCGGTCGACATGGGAGCGGGTCGGGCGAGGGCACGTGAAGCCGACCCTTCGAAGTGTCACTCCCGGAGACATCTCGATGGCTCTGCCTGGCAGGGTCGTGACGGATATCATCGAGGGGCTCGAGTGCTTGGACAAAGTTTCCCCAGGCGTTGCTGAGGACTCAACGCTACTTTACGCACCCGAAGTTAAACTGTACGCAATGCAAATCCACGTCAACGAAAACATGGAGACAAATGTGCCAAATCTATTCGTCGCCGGAGATGGAGCAGGTCTCTCGCGGGGCATCGTCGCTGCTGCCGCAACAGGTCTGCTTGCGGCGAGGGGAATAATAACCAAAGCCAAAGCTTGAACTACTCGATCACTTCGAGCTTGGACAACAATTCACGTTGTCGGTGTGTGAGTTCAATCACGTGCGGGCGCTCCGGGATGCTAACCTCTTTCATCTCCCCGAAGAGAAGCGTCGAGAAGTAGCGGAACCCGTGATCGTTGAGCATCGTTACCACGCGCTTGAGCTCTGGGTGGCGTTTGTGCAATTTCAAACACGCTTCTACGTTCGCCCCACTCGAGATTCCGAGGAAAAGTCCCTCGTCATGAGCGATGCGCTGCGTCATCCAGATGGCTCTTTCAGTGGAAACCAAGATTACGCCATCAGGCAACGAGAGGTCAAAGATAGAGGGGATAAACCCATCTCCAACTCCTTCTATTTGGTGCGTCCCCCAACGCTGTTTGGAAACCACCGGGCATTCGGCGGGCTCGACTGCGTAGATTTTGATGCTTGGATTTTGCTCCTTCAAGTAACGCCCAACCCCAGTTAACGTGCCGCCCGTGCCCACCGCAGCGACGAACGCGTCAAGCTTACCCTCGGCCTGCTCCCAAATCTCGGGTCCCGTCGTCTCGTAGTGGGCCTGAACGTTCGTCTCGTTGTTGAACTGGTTTACCCAGAAATGCTGCTTCGGGTCGAGCGATACAAGCTCCTTTGCCCGCTTCACCGCCAGATCGACGTCCGACTCGGCCCCGGGGAGGGTCACTATCTTCGCCCCGAACGCGCGGATCGCTTTCACCCGTTCCTCGCTCATCCCCTCAGGCATTAGGATCAATACGTGGAAGCCGAGGTGAGCCCCGAGCATCGCCGTCGAGATGCCAGTATTGCCAGTAGTGCTCTCAACCAGCGTCATCCCTGGGCGGAGTTCTCCTTTTTCCATTGCGTCTTTGATTATTTTCAGCAAGATCCGATCTTTCAGGCTCCCCGAGGGGTTCATAAACTCCGCCTTCCCGAAGAGCTCAAGCTCCGGCTTGTCGGCGAGCTTGGTGAGCTTGTGGAGCTTGATGAGCGGTGTAAGGCCGATGAGCTCGGTCACGTTTCCCGCGACCTTCTTATAGCGACCCCAGTCCATGCTATCGACATTTAAAATTTGTGTCCGACATCCCTATTTAAATCCACAACCAAGGAACTTGGGGACTTGATGAAAATAATTGCCGGCATCATCCTCCTATGCTTGATTGCAGGTGGTGCTTCAGCTCAGGAGTGGCCAACTTTCGGTCACGACGCCCAGCGCACCGGCTACACGGTTTCTCCCGCTCCCGAAAGCGATCAGGTCGCATGGACACTCGACGTTGGGGGGGCTGTTTCATCACCGGTGGTCGTGGGCGACAAAGTTTTCGTCGGGTCCGAAGACGGATACCTTCGTGCGATCAACGTGGTCAACGGCAGAGTGGTCTGGAGATTCAAAGCTGGGGGTGAAGTGGCATCACCCACTTTCGCAGATGGTCGCGTGTACATCGGCTCCAGTGACAATTCCATATATTGCTTGAATGCGGCTACAGGTGAAAATATGTGGAGCTACCAGACGCGCGATGCAATATACTCTTCACCAGCCGTCGTCGGCAACGTCGTCTACGTGACCTCAACCGACGGCTATGTTTACGCCATCAACGCGGAAACTGGGCTGCTATCATGGGAAAAAAATCTTGGCAACCGAATCACCTCCTCACCTGCTGTTGCTGATAACATGGTTTTTGTCGGCAGTTGGGGGGGACGCGTGTTCGCGTTGCGTGCGAGCGATGGGGTTGGGATATGGCAATACCAAGTTGGGGGGCCGGGAATGTTTGAAAACTCTTCGCCTGCGGTCGTCGGGGAGCGTGTCTACATAGGGTCGAGCGATGGGTACCTTTACGCGCTGGATGCGATCACGGGCGAGAACCTCTGGAATTTTAAAGCTGGTGACGAGATCGAGTCCTCGCCTGCAGTCGTCGAAGATTGGGTTTACTTCAGCTCGAGCGATGGATACGTCTACGCCATCCTCACGGAAATTGGGCTGCCTTGGTGGGAAAGAAATCTTGGCAACCGAATCACTTCCTCGCCAGCGGTCGCGGATAACAAGGTGTTTATCGCCTCGCAGGACGGCTATCTCTACGCGCTCCGTACGCTTGACGGGGCCCTGATCTGGAAACACCACATAGGAAAAGTTGGGAGGGCTTCACCAGCTGTTGCATACGGGAAGGTCTTCGTAGGGACGAGTGGGGGCAAGCTCTACTGTTTCGGGAGCTGGGGCACGGTTGCGGGGGGTGATATCGGGAAAGGTGTTATCTACTTGTTTATTATAGCTTTGCTTGTGCTCGCGCTCTGGGGGCTGACCCGCCTGAGGCCGCCGAAGCTGAAACGGGTCTTGAGAAGGAGGAAATAGTGGTGGGGTCGCCTAGATTGTAATTTTCGTTCGCACTAATGTGCTGAGATTGGGCAAGAATTAGGCGATTATAACATCATTTTAGGGCAAGGATATTGCGGGGTTTAATATGGTAAAAATGGCAAGAATTGGGCAATTGTAACGCCATTTTAAAGCAAGGAGTGGACAGGGTTTGTTTTCATCGTATTCCTTCCCCGCTGTCTCCATAGTGCCGCTCTTTACCTTCCTCGACTCATCCCTGAACTCTGGAAACTCCTGCCAGACTTTGGAGAAGAGGTCTAAAGCATGTCCCAGCTGAAAAAGTTGAACGGATTTACAGGTTAACAGAGAGGGGTAATAGGCGCTTTTTCTCTCTAGGATTCTTGATTTCTTCAATTACTTTCAGATCATGAGAATGAAATTTTTATATTTTTTTGAATAGGTATGGAAATTTCTTCATCAGTTCTCTCACCAATCCGGGAAATCTTTCATTGGCTGCTTTTAACCACTCTACCGCCTCCCTCATCACCTGTTTTTTAAACGGGGGGGCACGTTTGTAGAGAACTCTCATGGCATTTTTCACTTCGTCCTCTGCTAAAAGGGGAGAAAACATTCCAGCTAGAAAGAACGCAACTCCTGGTTGTTCTGATATTTGCTCCGCCGTAAGCCGCGGACCGGTTATCATCGCCATCCTCGTCGTGGCCCTCGCTGCCTCGACTGCATGGGTGCTCTTTCGGGAGAAGCGGGCCGCGCGAGGGCCGTGGGGGGAACAATACAACCATCAACCGAAGTTCTTGGTCGGTCATTTCAAACACGCCTCCTTCCTAATTCGATCTCGGATGTTTCCAATAAATTCGCGTTAGTCTCACTCCTCGCCGAGCATCCGTTTAAGTTTCTTTATTCTTTTACGGCAATCCAACTCTTGGGTTTTCAGTTTGTTGCGGGCATAAAAATCCAAGCTCCATTCCAGCTGCTTAATCTCTCTCCTGATATCATCTTTTCTCCGCATGTGCGCACCTCCAGTCTCTGCATCAGCTTCGCTTTTTTTAGGGACGCAGTAAAGCGAGATCGGGCGTTCGGGAACATTGAAGGGCGTTGTCATCGATAAACCTCTTCAATCTGCTTCATTTCAAACTCCGTCATCTATGTAGAAGTCTATTCCGGCATCTCCTCTTCTGGACTCGGTGGGGTGGGTGGGGCTTTCCCAATTCCCTTTGCCGAGATAACATCGTCTATCCTCAGGATCATCTCGGCTGTCTCGGCTGCCGACTTGATCACCTGCTCCTTAACCCTCAACGGTTCTATCACTCCGGCCTTTATCATGTCCTCGAGCTCACCAGATGCCACATCCAACCCGATGCATGTTCCACCTCCTTCGTGCCTCGCCTTGAGGTTGACGAGGATATCTATTTGATCGAGGCCCGCATTTTCGGCAAGTGTCCTTGGTATTACCTCCAAGGCATCCGCAAATGCGTTTACGGCTAGGGCTTCCCTTCCGCCGATACTGCTTGAATAGCTCCTGAGCTCTTTCACAATCTCCATCTCCGCGCTTCCGCCACCAGCGGCCGCCTTCCCATCTTCAACGACCGCCGAAACAACCATGAGGGCATCGTGCAAAGCCCTCTCCGCCTCATCCACGATGTGCTCGGTTCCACCCCTCAGGAGGATGCCGACCGCTTTCGGATCCCTACACTCCCTGATGAACAACATTTTTTCATCGGCGATTTTTCGCTCCTCGACCAAGCCAGCCTTGCCCAGATCGCCCGCCGAAAGGTCCTCGATAATTGTAACAATCTTCGCACCGGTAGCCTTGGCCAGTTTTTCCATGTCCGACTCCTTGACCCTACGGACGGCCAAAATGCCAGCTTTTGCTAGATAATGTTGGACGAGGTCATCCACGCCTTTTTGACAGAGCGCGACGTTCGCGCCCGCCCCGGCTATCTTATCGACCTTTTGCTTGAGCATCCTTTCCTCCTCATCGAGAAACGCCTTCATCTGATCCGGACTTGTTATCCGAATTTGGGCATCGGTCTCCGTCTTCTTTGTTTCAAGCTCGCAACTCAAGAGGGCGATTTTGGCATCTTTCACGCGCTTCGGCATGCCGGGGTGGACGACCTCTTTATCGATTATCATACCCTCCACGAGCTCCGAATCTCCCAATCCTCCCCCCTCCTGTTTTTGAACCGTCACGTAATCGATGTCGGCTACCATCCCTCCGTCTGTCTTCTCCGCGATGCGCTTAACTGCCCTTATGGCTATATCGGCTAGCTTTTCCCTCCCGGCCTCGGCTGTCCTCCCGGCCATCGCCGTCATGGCTACATCTCGCAGAGTGT